>Ga0247610_10000312_pt1 | contig 75368 bp, 77 predicted proteins | sample 174DNAGHGhighgp2_FD_193483 | JGI IMG/M metagenome (GOLD analysis project Ga0247610, IMG submission 193483) | Sheep rumen microbial communities from Palmerston North, Manawatu-Wanganui, New Zealand - 1742 DNA GHGhigh gp2 | ecosystem: Host-associated > Mammals > Digestive system > Stomach > Rumen...
AAGTGTGTGGATGGGGTACAAGCAGGGTACAAGCCGTATTGGGATATGACGATTGGATAGAGGCGGTTAGGTTACAAGGTGGTTATGAGGTGGTGATGAGAGAGTCGGAGTGATAACAGAGGAATGGTGTGGATGGGGTACAAGCAGGGTACAAGAAGGGTGCAAGTAGGGTACAAGGTGTGCCTCGACAATAAAAAAATGAAATAAATAGAATACAAACAAAATAAAACAAAAATCAAATAATGGCGAGTGCAATTGAGTTTGATCATGTGTCCAAACAATATCGTCTTGGATTAGTAAGCACCAAGACGCTATCGCATGATATTCGTAGATTTTGGATTACGAATATCCTGCATCACGAAGATCCTTACTTGAAGATCGGAGAAACTAACGATCGTTCAACGAAAGGATCAAGTGAATATGTTTGGGCTCTCAAAGATATCAATTTCAAAGTGGAACAGGGTGACGTAGTCGGAATCATTGGGAAAAACGGTGCCGGCAAATCAACGTTGCTCAAACTCCTCTCCCGCGTAACCGGCCCTACCACGGGCACTATCCGCGCGCATGGTCGCATCGGCTCCCTGCTCGAAGTAGGAACCGGGTTTCATGGAGAGATGACAGGACGGGAGAATATCTTTATGAACGGAGCGATACTAGGCATGAGCCGCGCAGAGATACAGAGCAAACTGGATGAGATCATTGACTTCAGCGGCTGCGAGCGGTATATAGACACCCCTGTCAAGCGTTATTCCTCCGGTATGACCGTCCGCTTAGGCTTCGCCGTAGCAGCCTTCCTCGAACCCGAGATTCTCGTAGTGGACGAAGTATTAGCCGTCGGCGATGCTGAGTTCCAAAAGAAAGCCATTGGCAAGATGAAAGACGTCTCCCAAGGCCAAGGCCGCACCGTCCTCTTCGTTAGCCATAATATGGCTTCCGTCAAAGCCCTCTGCACACGTGGTGTGATGCTCGAAAACGGAATGGTGAAGTACATGGGTGGTATCAAAGAGACAGTGGATTATTATATCGGCGAAGGAGGTAGCAGCGAGAACCAATATTTCGATGATTTGGCAACCGCTCCGGGTAACGACGTCATCCGCATTAAGTCTTTCGAGATCCTCCCCGGCAAACAGCAAGCCAATATTGATATCGAATCAGGTATTAAGTTTCGTCTGAAGTTCATGTGCTATAAGCCGGGCGCTATGCTGGATGTGAATATGCATGTTAAGACGATGGATGACGTGTCGGTCTTTCAAGTAGGAAAACAATTTGGTGAAACAGGTCAGAAAGATTCCAGATGCGGAATCTATTCTGTAGATTTCGATATTAACCCTTATACCATCAATGCGGGACGATATAAAGCGGAGATATTCTTTGGAGAAAATCAAAGATATGTAGTTTATAGCGGATTTGAGCAATGCTTTGAGGTGGCAAATACATTAAGTGATATGGGCTTTAATCAAGCTGTTCTTCCTGGATTATTACGACCAAAAAATGATTTTAAAATTCAATTTGAAGGATGAGTAAGCAAACAACAATAGATGATTGCAAGATTATAGACTTGCGCAAAATAAGTGACCCGAGGGGTAATCTAACTCCGATTGAAGGAGGAGGGGATGTGCCGTTTGACATCAAACGAGTGTACTATTTGTATGATGTACCGGGTGGCGAAAGCCGCGGTGCGCATGCGCACAGAGGGTTACATCAGTTGATTATCGCCGCGAGCGGAAGTTTCACGGTTACGTTGGACGATGGAAAGAAAAAAAAGTCGTTCAATCTGAACCGCTCGTATTATGGTTTGTTGATTGTTCCCGGTATTTGGCGTGATTTGGATGACTTCTCTTCCGGAGCCGTCCTCCTCTGCCTCGCCAGCGAGCATTACGAAGCCTCCGATTACATCCGCGATTACGATGAGTTTTTGAAGTATAAAAATAAGAATTAGGTTGCATGTAAAAAAGCCCACATATTTAGGATATGAATAAGATAGCAATCAAAGGATACAAATCCTTTAAAGAAGCCAAATTAGAATTGCACCCATTAAATATTTTAATCGGAGCAAATGGAGCAGGTAAAAGTAATTTTTTATCTCTCTTCGAAATGTTAGGTGCGATATACGATCGACGTCAAGTTGAGTATGTGGCAAAGCAAGGAGGGGTGGATAAATTTCTTCATCAGGGAAGAAAGGTGACAGATGCTATCCAAATTAAAATTGTTGCGGGGGATAATAGTTACGAAATACAACTAGAGGAGGCAGATGGCAGGTTCTTGGTAAGTTCAGAGAAAATGGGATATAAGTTTTGGCAAGGTTGGGATGACCGTGATATTGCCGGTTATGGGAGTGAGGCCAATATCAAAATCCATCATAGTTTAAGGCGGAGCAAATATATTAGAGAATATCTGTCTCAGATTCGCAAATTCCATTTTCATGATACAGGAAGTAAATCTCCATTTGCATCAGAAAGCCATGTGGTTAATGATTCGTATGTGTTGTATGAGCAAGGACAAAATTTAGCTTCGTTCCTATATAAAATTCAATCAAGTGAACCAGCGGCATATGCACGCATTTTGAAAGTTATTCAAAGTGTTGCTCCGTATTTTAATGATTTTTATTTTAATCCTTCAGAGGCAGATACATTGCGGCTGCAGTGGCGTGATAAATATAGTTCTATGATATATGGACCTAATGATTTATCAGATGGAACAATCCGTTTCATAGCTTTGACTACATTATTTTTGCAACCAGCGTTACCTCAAGTTATTATCATTGATGAACCGGAGTTGGGATTACATCCTGTTGCTGTACAAAAATTAGCAGGAATGATGCGGTCTGCTGCAAATCGAGGAACGCAGATTATTGCTGCAACACAGAGTGTAGACTTGATAAGTAATTTTGAGGCCGATGACATTGTAGTTGTTGACCAAGTAGATGGAGAGACAAAGTTAAATCGTTTGGACGGAGCATCATTGGAGCATTGGTTAGAGGAATACTCTCTTGGTGATCTGTGGAAACAAAATATCTTGAAAGGAGGGCAGCCGCAATGAAACGTTTAATTATTGTATGCGAAGGTCCTACAGAGCAAGAATTTTGCAAGGATGTATTGTCACCTTATTTTCTCCAATTTGATATCATTGTTGAATATCCTGTTATTAAAAAATCAGGAGGAGGAATTATTCCGTGGGAACCTTTAAAACGTCAACTCCGTAATCATCTTTTTGAAGATGGTGCGTATGTGACAATGCTAGTTGATTATTATCGCCTAAAAGATCCTGATAAGATACCCGGATGGAAAGAGTCTATGGCTATTGCTGATAAACAAGAGCGGATGCATTTCCTTTTTGATCAAATCAAGCAGGATATGGATGAAGATCTGCGAGAACGATTTATTCCATATATTCAATTACATGAGTTTGAGGGGCTCTTATTTAGTGATGTTGCACCGTATCAAGAATATTTTGCTCCAACGAATTGCGATTTCAGAAAGTTAGGTTCTATCATTTCGACCCATCCAAATCCTGAAATGATAAACGACGGCCCTGATACGGCACCTTCCAAAAGGCTTTTGAATATTGTTACAGGGTATGATAAGGTGTTATATGGCGGATTGTTGGCGATGTCATTAGGGTTAAAAACAATCCGAGAACATTGTCCGTTGTTTAACGAGTGGATAACAACATTACAACAAATATCTTAATATACAAAGGTTATCGTATAGCCGACCGATGAGCGAGAGATGACCGAGAGACAAACCCGATTCGCTATAAATATATAATGATATGATACTAGATTTTAGAGAAATACCTGAGGCAAACGGGGGGGAAGGCTTGCAAGATACGTTTGAACTCTTTGCAAGAGATTTTCTATCCTATATGGGGTACAGAATAGTAGAGGATCCAGCCCGTGGAGCAGATGGAAAAAAGGATTTAATCGTAGAAGAAGTGTTGGTTGGTGTTGCCTCAGAGCAAACAATTAGGTGGCTTGTCAGTTGTAAACATTATGCACATAGTGGCAGGTCTGTTCCTGATAGTGATGAAATAAATATTACAGAAAGATTAGGTCAACACAACTGTGATGGCTTTATGGGATTTTATTCAACTCTTCCAGCCGTAAGTTTGCAAGGAGTACTAAAAGGAGTGCAGAGGAATATAGTATTTGACCGTGAAAAAATCGAGTCTTATTTATTAAGACGAGATATAGATGCAGTACGCATTGCATCAAGATATTTTCCCGTTTCATTTAAAAATTTTCAGTTAGAGAATCCTCTTCCTGCAGAATTGTATGATAAATTAGAACCACTAACATGTGATTGTTGTGGTAAAAATATTTTAGAGGATGCAAAACATGGAATATATGCACAATACAAATTAGATCCATGTTTTGATTCAGAAGGAAATCCACAAATTACCGATAAGCAAGTTAAAAGAATCTATTTTGCATGTAAAGGCGAATGTGACGAACTATTGAAGCGACAAAGCCTACAGATGGGATTATTTGATAATGGATGGAATGATGTAGCAGATCTATGTATCCCAACAATTTGGATAAAGGATGTGATCGGGTTCATAAATGGTATATATCGGAAAGAGTTAGACCTTAATGATGAATCATTTGAAAAATTGAAGCAACTATATATCATCACATACCAATATGTGGCGAGAAATCTCACAACTAAAGAAAAAGAAAGATTTTCAGATTTGTTGAGATATGGTCTAGTATAGATTAATGATACTTGAACAAGAGAAATATAATCGTGTAAAAATATATAACTTATCATCTCGTATATGTCTAGTATGTCTCTCGAAAGGGAAACACAATAAAGTGAATAATTTAAAACAGAGAAAGTAAAAAATCAATATAAATGACGACGCAAGAATTTATTTTTAATGCACCGCTTTTTTGTAAAGTTATGGGAGAAGAAGCTGATGCTATATTGAAAGACTTAACAGGCTATCGAGGCTTTAAAGTAGATGGCTATAATGCGCAAAAAGGAGTTGAGTCTACTTTTACGATTTCTGACGGATTGAATTGTAGATATAACATAGGTTCCTTTTATGCTAATTCAGTGAGACATTCAGTATTCCAGTATGCAGAACCATGGTATGTTACTTTGAAATGTGGCCGATATGAAGATTGTATAGATATAATGTTGATTGCTGACTCTGAAAAGCATTCTATAATGAAGGTCGGTCAATATCCTACTATCGCAGAGATGCATAAAGCTCAAATAAAACAGTATAAGAGTGTGTTGGCAAATGAAGAAATGAAAGAGTTTACTCGTGCTATAGGACTGGCAGCCAGTGGAGTAGGAATAGGGTCATTTGTATATCTACGACGAATATTCGAAAATCAGATAATTGAGGCATTTGAAAAAGCATCGAAAAATGAGGATGTAGTAAAAGATGACTTCATTCGTGCAAGGATGGATGAAAAGATTGAAATGCTTAAGAATTATTTGCCAGAAACACTTGTAGAGGCTCGTTCCATATATGGAATTCTTAGTAAAGGTATCCATTCATTAACAGAAGAAGAGTGCCTTTTGTCTTTTGATGTTCTAAAGCAAGGTATAGAAATGATATTGGATGATAAGTTGGAACAGAAAAGAAAAGTTGAGAAACGAAAGAAAACCATGGCATCGATATCAGCACTAAAAGCCAAGATGGGAAAAGAAACTGACAAAATTGAAGAATAGTTGTACTAACATAAGAAACGCTAGAAACAAATGAAAACCCTCCCTTCCAATTTTGAATTAGATAGATACGGTCTGCACGTGCGATTAGTGCGTGAAGAAGATGCTGAGTTTATTGTACGCTTGCGTACAGACTCTAAGTTGGGACACTATATTCATTCTACGAGTAGCGATGTTTCTAAACAAGTAGAATGGCTTCGTGCATACAAAGAGCGTGAATTGCGCGGAGAGGATTATTATTTCGTATTTGAGACGCCAAAAGATCAACCTGTTGGTGTGATGCGCATATATGATATATCTAATGATGCGTTTACAATTGGAAGTTGGGTCTTTGATAAAACGAGTCCAAAAGGAGCAGCAATACTCGCAGATTTAATAGTTAAGGAAATAGGTTGGGAGTTATTTCCGGAAAAAGTCTGTCTTTGGGATAATATGAAAGGGAATACTAATGTTATCCGATTTGGTTTATCATTCCATCCTGTATTGATTAGAGAGACAGATACTCAATTGTTTTTCTCGTGTACGAAAGAAAATTTTGAGAAGGCTAAACAATTATACTTGAGAATGTATACAAAATAAATATAAACAATTATGACAAATTTAGAAAAGTACAATGAGGTTTTTTGTAAGACCTTTGAAATTACAGAGGACAAGCTTGCGGGCTTGAAGTATCAGGACATTGATGCGTGGGACTCTGTTGGTCACATGACATTAGTGGCTAATCTTGAAGATGCCTTCGATATCATGATGGAGACGGATGACATCATCGATTTGAGCTCCTATGAGAAAGGACAAGAGATACTTGCTAAAAACTACGAAGTAGAGTTCTAACATGCTTGCAGGAAAGAACATAGTAGTCACCGGATCCATACAAGGCATAGGACGTGCTACGTTGGATTATTTTTCACAGAACCATGCGAATGTGTGGGCTTGTGCTCTGCAGCCATCGGATGAATTCGAAGCGCATTGTCAGCAACTCGCTCGGGAGAATGGCGTATGGGTGAGACCGGTGTATTTTAATTTGCTTGATCAGGAGCAGATTAAGGCGGCAGTGAAAGAGATTATGAAAGACAAGCAGCCGGTGGATGGATTAGTTAACATTGCCGGTATGACTAAAGATGCAATCTTCCACATGGTTTCGATGGATGATTTACACCGTGTCTTTGAAGTGAATTTCTTTTCGCAGATCTATTTTACTCAGTCCATTACCAAACTAATGCTTCGTAATCCGAACAAGAGCAGCGTGGTGTTCGTTAGTTCCATTACTGCTATTGATGGAAACGTTGGTCAGTTGAGCTACGGAGCAAGCAAGGCTGCGTTGATTGGCGCGATGAAGACACTCTCCAAAGAGTTGGCATCTAAAGGTATCCGCGTGAATTGTATCGCACCGGGTGTGATTGACACGGATATGAATAAGATTGTGCCGCAAGAAGTTCTTGACGAGAAGTTGAATATATCCGACTTGAAACGTATTGGTAAACCGGAAGAGGTGGCAAGTACGTTAGCCTTCCTTGTCTCTGATTTATCTACCCATATTACCGGACAAGTTTTACGAATTGATGGAGGAATCAAATGATGAAAAAGCTATTAGAAGGTAAGAATGCCATTGTGACAGGAACGGCACGTGGTATAGGGCACAAGGTAGTAGAGGTGTTTGCAATGCACGGAGCTAATGTGTGGGCATGTGCAAGAACGCAGACTGATGAGTTTGAAGCATATTGTAAATCGTTGAGTGAGCAGTATGGTGTTATTGTAGAACCGGTATATTTCGAGTTAACAGATAAGGAGCAAATTGTGCAAGCGGTTAAGACGATTCGTGGTTCACAACGTCAGATAGATATCTTGGTGAATAATGCCGGCATCACGTACAATGCCTTATTCCAAATGTCGAACGAGGAGCAGATTCGCCGCACAATGGATGTCAATTTTGTAGCACCTTATTTGTTCTCGCAGTATATTATCAAGTTGATGCTTCGTACAGGAGGAGGTAACGTGGTGAATATCGCGTCATCAGCAGCATTGGATGGTAACTCCGGTCGTTCTATCTATGGAGCAAGCAAAGCATCAGTGGTTTGTGCGACAAAAGCCATGGCAGAGGAGTTGGGTAGTAAAAATATCCGCGCTAATTCCATAGCTCCCGGTATAACCCAAACAGATATGCTTTCCAGTATGACAGATGAGGTGATTGCAGAGACGGTTAATGCTACGGATAGTAAGGAAGCCGGTACTACCACGGATATTGCGAATGCATGTTTGTTCTTAGCCTCTGATTTATCATCGTATATAACAGGACAAGTATTGCGTGTAGATGGCGGAATGTAATAATCCAATATTGAACGAACAATGCCGTGCATTGCGGCAAAGTATCATAGAAACGGCTCATCAGACATCTGCCGGTGCTCATTTCGGTGGCAGTTTGTCAATGGTAGAAATCCTGGTCGCACTATACAATAAGGCGACTATCTCTGCCGATGAGCATCGTGATAGAGTTATATTGAGCAAAGGACATGGTGCTTTGGCATTGTATTGCGTGTTAAAGCAAAAAGGCATACTGACGGAAGATGATTTGCAATCGTTTGAACAGAATGGAACGGAGTTTTTTGCTCATGCTAAACGAAATCCTACAAAAGGGATCGAGTTCTCAGGAGGAAGCCTTAGTTTGGGTGTGTCCTTTGCTGTCGGTGTTGCATTAGCATGTCGCGAAAAGCAACTGAATAACCATGTTTATGTTCTCTTGGGAGATGGTGAGTGCAACGAAGGCCTTGTATGGGAAAGTATCATGTCGGCTGCTAATTACGGACTGAGCAATATAACTTTCATAATTGATAGAAATCGTATGCAGTCTGACGGATTGGTGGATGAGATTATGAAAACCGATAATCTGGCAGACAAGATGAAAGCCTTTGGATGCGAGACGATAGAAGTGGACGGACATGATGTGGAAGCTCTGATGAAAGCATTGGACGTTACTTCGGATAACCCCATCGCGATAATCGCCAATACCATCAAGGGTAAAGGTGTGTCGTTTATGGAGAATGTAGCACAGTGGCATCACGCAAGCATGAGTGAAAAGCAGTACCAACAAGCTATAGAGGAGGTGTGTCATGGATAACTTGAATGCACGAGTGGTATCTCGTTTAGGACAAGCCGGATCGGTATTCGGTTTGGCATTGCCGGAGTACATGAGTAAGCATGTTGGCATCAAGGTTGTATCTGCCGACATGTCTCGTCCGGCAGGATTGGATCGGTTTAAGAACCAATATCCCAACGATTTCTATAATACCGGTATTGCGGAGCAGAATATGTTAGGCGTGGCAGCCGGATTGGCATCGGAAGGATACACAACGGTGGCTGAGGCTCAAGCATGCTTCTTGTCGATGCGTAGTTTTGAACAGGTGCGTCAGTACATGGGGTATATGCAGTTCCCTATTGTTTGTGTGGGTATCAACTCCGGTTTCTCGTTAACGTTCTTTGGCAATTCGCATTATGCAATAGAGGATATGGCTATTATGCGTGCTATCCCCAATGTGATAGTACTTTCGGCTTCGGATGCTTCTATGGCAGTAACGCTATTTGAGAAAGCTTTGGATATGCATGCTCCTGTGTATTTACGTTTGTCTGGAGGATTGAACGCACCGATTGTATATAATGCGCAACCGGACGTGAGGATTGGAGGATCAAATGTATTGCGTGAAGGAAAAGATGTTGTATTGTTGGCAACCGGTTCTATGGTGCATAATGCGCTACAAGCGGCAGAATTGCTATCACAACAAGGTGTAGAAACCAAAGTGGTAGATATATATTCTCTTAAACCAATTGACAAGGAGCAGATTGAGAGCGCTATAAAGAGTAAACTGATTGTTACAATAGAGGAACATAACATTATAGGAGGATTAGGTGGAGCAGTGGCGGAACTACTAGCAGGTATGGGTTCTAATACGAAATTGTTACGTTTAGGAGTAAAAGATCAATTTGCAACAGTTGGCGATTATACGTATCTGCTTGCGCAATATCGGCTAACTCCAGGACAAATAGCAGGAGATATCTTGGAAAATCTATGATATTTGGAATAGATACATATTCTTCTCGTCTTGCTATCATCGCGGATGATGGCACTCGGCTGACGTATTGTGAGTTGGCGGAGAGAGTGGCTGCGAGAGTAAAGGAGTTGCATAGAGATGTTCTGCAATTCTGTTTGTGCAGGAACTCGACTGAGAGTATCGTGGAGTACTTGGCATGTTTGGAAGCAGGAGCACCGGTGGTGTTGTTGGATGCGACCAAAGATCCAGAGACAATTGAAAACTTGCGGAAGATATACAAACCCGGCGAAACGAAATGTCATCCGGATTTGGCGCTATGTCTGACTACCAGCGGTAGTACCGGCTCTCCGAAATTAGTGCGGTTGACGATACGCAATATTCTCGCTAATGCGGAATCGATTGCGGAATACCTGCAGATAGATGAAAACGAGCGACCTATCACGATGTTGCCGATGTACTATTCGTATGGGTTAAGCATCATCAATAGTCATCTGCTTAAAGGTGCCACTATTCTGCTGACGGATAAGACATACGCGCAGCGAGAGTTCTGGAATTTTCTCAAAGAGAACGAAGCCTCCTCTATGTCCGGAGTTCCTTATACATGGGAGCTGCTGAGGCGATTGCGGTTCATGCGGATGGATTTGCCTTCCGTCAAGACCATGACGCAAGCTGGAGGCAAGCTGAATGCTGAGATAGCCAAAGAATATATCCAATGGGCGAAGTCGCAAGGCAAACGTTTTATAGTGATGTATGGTCAGACGGAGGCTACGGCACGAATGAGTTATCTGCCATGGGAGAAGGCGGAAGAGAAATATGCCAGTATCGGTGTCGCTATCCCCGGAGGAGAGTTCTCGTTGGCGGAAGATGGCGAACTGATTTACAAAGGTGAGAATGTAAGCCTTGGTTATGCGGAGTGTGCGGTGGATTTGATGAAAGGCGATGAGAACCATGGGGTGCTGCATACGGGAGACATGGCGCGAGTGGACGAGGAGGGGTTCTATTACATCACAGGACGGAAGAAGCGGTTCGTGAAGGTTTGGGGCAATCGGTGCAACTTAGATCAGGTGGAGCAGTTGGTGAAGCCGATCACAACGACTTGTGCTTGTGCCGGTGTCGATGACCATATTACGGTATTTGTGACTAAAGATGGGTTGGAGAAAGACATAAAAGATATGCTTGCAGCCAAGACCGGACTGAACCCAATTGCTTTTGCGGTGAAAGTTATTGAAAGTATTCCGGTATCGCCATCCGGTAAGATTGATTATCCTGCGCTTCAACGATTACTGACAACTGAATACTGAAAACTGAACACTATATGTCTATAGACGAGATATTAGAAATAGCACCATATTCCCTCGGCAAGGAGGAGAAGCATAAATTGTTGAATGCACGGTTACAGGAACTTACTCGCGTACATTATGACTCATGTGCGCCATACGCGCGTATGATGGATGCTGTGGGACTGGATGTGAACAATCTTCCGGACTACGAATCTTTACCGTTTTTACCTGTACGGCTATTCAAAGAGTTGGAACTGCGTAGTTGTGCAGCGGAAGATGTAGTGAAAACTATGACTTCTTCCGGAACGACCGGACAGCAAGTTAGTCGAATATTTCTTGATCGAAACACATCTGCTTTGCAGACTAAGTGTCTTACGAAAATTGTGAGCGAATGGCTTGGTACAAAGCGTGTACCCATGCTGATTCTGGATAGTTCGGCTGTCATCAAGAACCGAGCGATGTTCTCCGCTCGCGGGGCTGGGATACTTGGTTTCTCAATGTTCGGCACCAAACGTCAGTATGCGCTGAACGAAGAGATGGAACTGGACATTGAGGGACTGAAAGCGTTTCTTGATGAACATACTGGAGAACGAATATTCCTTTTTGGCTTCACTTTCATGATTTGGCAGCATTTCTATAAGAAATTGTTGGAGACAGGTTATCGTCCGGATTTGTCGCAAGGAGTGCTGATACATGGAGGTGGATGGAAGAAGTTGGTGCAAGAGCAAGTCTCACCTGCAGAGTTCAAACAACGGCTGTATGAGGTGTGCGGCATTCTGCCGGAGAACATTCATGATTATTATGGCATGGTGGAGCAGACAGGAACGATTTATATGGAGTGCGAATGTGGGCATCTGCACACATCGGTGTTCTCGGATGTGCTGATTCGTCGACCTTTGGATTTTTCGCTCGCAGAAATTGGGGAAGAAGGTATCATTGAGGTGGTAAGTATGCTGCCGGAGAGTTATCCGGGACATGTGCTGCTGACGGAAGATAAAGGTGTCATACTTGGTGAAGATGACTGTCCGTGTGGTAGAAAAGGCAAGTATTTTAAGATAAACGGACGTTTGAAAAACGCAGAAATTCGCGGATGTTCGGATACCTATGCAGCAAAGTTTAAGTAACTGAACACTGAAAACTGAACACAAGATTTATGAATGAAATTTCAAACATAGAATGGCTTCATGGCTCGATGGAGAGTTTGGATGAGCGTCCATTAGTGCCTTTTGATGATGAGGTAATTGAGGAATTGGATACCTTGTCTAAGGCATTAATGAAAGATCCGGCATCACGTCAATTTCCTGATGTGGTGACATTTGCGTTCTTCTGTCGGCGAGGGAATCTGATGAAATTGAGAGAACAATATCAATCTCCAATTTCAAATGTCAAATGTCAAATCCGCCTCGGAAGAGGCTTAATCTTTCATATAGCTCCATCCAACGTGCCGGTGAACTTTGCCTATTCGGTGGTTGCCGGATTGCTGGCAGGAAACACCAATGTGGTACGTGTGTCGCAGAAGCAGTTCCCGCAGGTGGATATCATAGTGAAGCACATGCGTGAGATAGGAATGAAACGGTTGGCAGTAGTGCGATATCCGCATGACAGCAATGCGAACGAAGTGTTCTCCGCGGCATGTGATGTGCGTGTGATATGGGGTGGAGATGGCACTATTGCGCAACTGCGCAAGAATGCACTTGCGCCTCGTTCGTTTGATATCTGCTTTGCGGATCGTTATTCGATTGCAGCCATCAACTCGGATAAGATTATTTCTGAAAACTGTATTCTGAATACTGAAACCTTGAAGCAGCTCGCTGAGCGCTTCTACAATGACACCTATCTCTTTGACCAAAACGCATGTTCCGCTCCGCATTTGGTAGTATGGACGGGCAATCATGTGGAGGAAGCGAAAAAGTTGTTTTGGGATGCGGTGCAACATGTGACAGAGCAGAAATATCAGTTCCAAGATGTGATGGCTGTGGATAAACTGACGGCTTTGTATAAACAGGCATGTGCCATGCCGACCCATGAGGAGGAAACGAAGAATAATATCCTTCGCCGTGTAGAGATAGATGCATTGCCGCAAGATATTGATTCCTTCCGTTGTGCAGGGGGATATTTTACGGAATATACTGCTCATTCTCTAGACGAAATAGCACCGATTGTGAATGAAAAATATCAAACCCTGGCGTATTACGGATTTACTCAGCAAGAATTGGCTGATTTTGTGCTCCGCAATCGCCTCACAGGCATTGATCGTATTGTGCCCTTCGGCGAAACAACAGCTTTCTCCCTTACTTGGGACGGAATGAATTTAATTGAGCGAATGAGTAGAATAATTGATATAATTTAATATTATGCAAGTTCCTTTTTTGAGTTTACATGATGTTACTGCGATGCACGGAGATGAGATCCGTGAAGCGGCGCGCAGAGTGATTGACAGCGGATGGTATCTGCAGGGCAAGGAGAATGAACTCTTTGAGCAACATTATGCCGAATATATTGGCACAAAGTATTGTATCGGTTGCGCCAATGGTTTGGATGCACTGATATGGATTTGGCGTGCTTATATCGAGTTAGGTGTGATGCAACCGGGCGATGAAATAATCCTGCCGGCTAATACATATATCGCTACACATCTTGGTATCACGGAGAATGGACTCGTGCCGGTATGCGTAGAACCCGATCCGCATACATTAGAGATAGATGACAGCCTTATCGAGGCGGCAATAACACCGCGTACCAAAGCTATCTGTATTGTCCATCTCTATGGCCGGTGCGCTTGTACTCAACGGATTCTTGATTTATGCAAGAAGTACAATCTCAAACTCGTTGAAGACAATGCGCAAGCTCACGGTTGCCGCTTCAACGGCAAACGCACGGGAAGTATTGGTGATGCAGCCGGACACAGTTTTTACCCGGGTAAGAACTTGGGCGCTTTGGGTGATGCCGGAGCAGTGACGACGAATGATCCGGAACTGGCTGCGGCTATTCGTGCATTGGCAAACTATGGAAGCCAGCGTAAGTATGTGTTCAAGTACAGCGGACGCAACAGCCGATTGGACGAAATACAAGCCGCTATTCTTGATGTCAAACTCAAATATCTGGATGAAGATATCAAGAAGCGTCAAGAAGTGGCTGCGTACTATTACGACCACATCAATAACCCGCTGATCGAACTCCCAACCCGCCTGCCGGATGAGAATAATGTGTATCATTTGTTTCCGGTGTTAATAAAGGCGAATGGCGAAAGGCGAAAGGCGAAGGAATTGAGAGACCGATTACATGATTACTTAGCGGAGCATGGCATCGGTACAGTGATTCATTATCCGATTGCGCCGCATAAACAAGAATGCTACGCAAAAGAGGCATGGAACATGCCGCAGTTGAGTTTACCGATAACAGAGTTCCTCGCCGACAGCGAGCTCAGTTTGCCTATCAGCCCGTGCCTGACTAAGGAGCAAGTCAAATACGTCGTAGATGTTATTAATGAATTTAAATAAAAGGTGAAAGAACGCGATAGTAACATAGAATTATTACGAATCCTCGCAACGTTATTTATCCTTATACTGCATTGCAACGGATGGTTCTTGCGTGAGTGGGGAGGAATTACCGGTTGGAATACTGGCAATTCTATAGTTGCCGCATGTCGTATTTTGGTGCAGAACATAACCGTATTAGGAGTAGATGCATTCATTTTGATATCCGGCTTCTACGGAATTCGTCCCAAACTAAAATCTATCGTGAATCTTTTCACACTATTATTTTTCTTCTATGTAGGATGCTATCTATGGGATTGTGGCATCGGGCATGAAGCATTTTCTTATGCTGGTTTGTTTGGAAACATGATGGCTTTCTCCCGAACAAATTGGTTTATCAGTGGATATTTGTTTCTGATGCTATTAGCTCCTATGATTAATGCTTTTGTGGATGCGGTAAATCTTAAGAGTCTCGGATTATATATTCTTCTATATTGTGCGATAACGCTCTATTTGGGCTATTACCAAAGGAACGAATATTGGTATTACAACGAAGCATACAGCGTAACCATGATGGTAGGTGTGTATCTCGTAGGGCGGTATTTGCATAGAGTTGTTGATGGAATAGAAAAGATTAAGTATTGGCATATAGCAATTGCTTTTGTTGGAGTTCTCGGAGTCATGTCCATCATTCGCATTCTTTCATCAAATGAAGAGTCCTGGTTACATTATGGTTCTCCTATTACCATTTCCGCAGCCGTATTATTATTCCTATTATTCTATAGAATGCCCAAATTCCAAAGCAAATTTGTGAATTGGGTCGCTGCTTCGAGTTTGGCATCTTTTATTTTGCATACATGCGATCCGGTATTCTCATGGTTTGTGCGCAAGGATGTAATGTATTTCACTAATGATATTTATCCTATCTATTGTGTCAAAATTGGAGCAGTGATAGCCGGCGTTTTTGCTGCTGCGATTGTATTAGACAAAATACGGCTATTTATATTCTCTCCGCTTATTAAATGGAGCGGGAAAATCAAACAATTAAATTAACATGGAACAGCCATTAGTTTCCGTAACGGTAATAACATATAATTCCTCCAAAACCGTCCTTGAGACACTGGATAGCATCAAGGCGCAGACCTATCAGAATATCGAGTTGATAGTGTCTGACGATTGTTCGACGGATAATACGGTAGATATATGCCGCAAATGGATAGAGCAAAACAAAGATCGCTTCGTCCGTACAGAGCTACTAACCGTAGAGAAAAATACCGGTGTTGCCGGTAACTGCAACCGTGCCGGAACTGCCTGTCAAGGAGAGTGGGTGAAAGGTATCGCCGGAGATGATATCTTAATGCCAAATTGTGTATCTCATAATCTTCAATATACATATAGTCATCCCTCTGCAAAGTATATATTTTCTCGCGTAGAGCCATTTGGAGTAAATCCTTCTGTAGTAAAGTTGTACGAAAATAATAATATTTTTGATTATACTATCTTTGATAAATCAACCGAGCAGCAATTAGAATCTTTTATTTATGATGATGCCCATATTCCTGCACCGTCGCTCTTTTATAATAGGGCATATGATAAAGATATTGAAATTATAAATGATGAAAGATTGCCATTAGTCGAAGATGAACCCAAATGGATTAATTTACTAAAAGCTGGTGTCCATTTGTATTTTCTAGATGAAGTAACAGTAAAGTATAGAGTGGGAGATGCGGATGCCTTATCTTCACCAACCCATGTAATGTCTCCTAAACAGTTTGAATCAATATGTCGTTTCTTTTTTTACTATAAGTTTCCCGCAAGATATGAGCGTAATCAAGAACAGGCAATTGAAAAAATGATTGAATTGATAATGTGGAACTATCAAATGGCATATGAATCAGCAAGCGGCAAGATATTTACATACCCGAAAAGTTATCGCATGTTTATGAAGGTTGTTAAACCACTAAAGAATATTAAACATTGGATACGTAGAAAAATATACAAAAAATGACATCAATTATAATACCTACATATAATAGCGCTAAAACTATAAAGCGTTGTCTTGATAGTATAATTGCGCAGACATACAAAGACTATGAAGTCCTTGTGATGGATGGTGTGAGTAAAGATGATACATTGTCACTTGTTCAGTCCTATAATGATTCTCGCATCCATATCTATTCGGAGCCGGATAAAGGTATCTATGATGCGATGAATAAAGGAATCCTGAAATCTAAAGGGGAATGGCTGTATTTTTTGGGAAGTGATGATTATCTATATGCTCCAGATGTACTAGAAAAAGTATTCGCTGAATTAAATCCTAAATACAAGATTGTTTATGGAGACGTTGATGCACCACAATTGCAGCCAGAATATAAAGGAGCATGGAATATAGAGCAATTGGATTATAATAGGTGCCATCAAGCTATCTTTTACCAGCGAAGTATTTTTGAGGAATATGGACTGTACGATTTATCATATAAACTGTATGCGGATTACATATACAATCTCAATGCCTTTTGGAAATACCATGTACCTACAAAACATATTGATGTTATAGTCGCTTATTATTCTGCCGGTGGAGCGAGCGCATCAGGAGATGATCCGCAGTTTGTGAGGGATATCAATCTTATATATTTGCAATTGGGTAAGAATATTTACCCGGTTAAGAAGCGCAAGGAATTGGCATGGAATATAATTCGGAACACAGATTCGTGTTGGACGAAATTTAAAATGCAAATTTATATATATTATCTACGATTTCTTGCAAAATGGCAAGGTCTATCGCCTTGGTAAATTGTCGCTCACTCCATTTTGAGAGAGCAAGTATTGCAGATAATATCCTATTAAAGGCCGATGCAGGAGATATAACTGAATTATATGTAACACATATAGTCAATTGTTGGATACGGAAAAGAAACGTAGGTTTAACTTTTGAAAGAAAATAACTAATCGGTATAAAGATGTTCTTGGGATGGAACTGTATGCATCAGTGCAGTTAGGAATCAGAAAATAACAATATGTCTTAACGATAATAAATATTCGATGAGACTAATGCCATTAAATTTAATGGTAAAGAATGGGTAATCTTTAAGAAGCGTAATAGCAGGAAGCTAGAAAAATGAAAAGACTAAGTGGAATGAGAGTGGTTATCAACGAAGCAATTATGGAGTTATAGCAGTATTAGAGCAAGATAGACCTCTATATCTAATATACAGAAACAATGTATGAATGTCAGGGCAAGAACTAATTGGGAAATAGAATGATGATAAACAATAATTTAAAATATATTTAAATATGAATGAACAATTATGTATTAAAAATTTTGGTCCAGTAAAAGATGTAAGTATTACAATGAAAAGAGTTGTAATATTTATAGGAGACCAAGGTGCGGGAAAAAGTACAATCGCAAAGATGTATTCCCTATGCAGATGGATGGAAAAATCTCTAATTTTAGGAAGAATTACTCCGCGTTTAATTGAACATCGTAATCTCTTTGTAACACAGTTTTGTAAATTCCACCGAATGGAAGAATTCTTCACGGAAGATACTTACATTCAATACATTAGTAACTCATATGAATTTGAGTATAAAAACCAACAATTGAGAATTACGCTCAAGCAGGAGAATTTGTTCGCAATACCTAAGTTATTGTATGTGCCATCTGAACGTTCTATCTTGAGTACAATGGAAAAAACTGCTCGATTCATTGATAAAGAAATGCCAGAGGCATTGCTGTCTTTTAGTACGGCATATGAAAGAGCAAAAGAGTTTTTTGCAGAAGGATATGATCTCCCGTTTGAGAATTTTGAATTCAAATACGATAACCTTAATAAAATTAGTTGGATTATAGACGAAACAGGGGTACGTAGTCGTTTGTCGGCAGCGTCTAGTGGAATTCAATCTTCTTTACCTCTCATTTTGGTGTCAGAACATAACACACAGATAGTGAATAGTAAAAAAGAGCGAGAATTAAATACCCATGAGTTTTTTATTTTACGAAGGAAAGTAGCAGATATAATCAATCGGGAAGACATAGCAGATAGCGTTAAAACTTTGATGCTTCAAGATATCTCATCATATACATATTATAATAGTTTTGTAAATATTGTAGAAGAACTAGAGATAAGTTTATTCCCGCAATCTCAAGTAAATGTGTTAAATGTCTTATTAAGAGAACTAAATAGTAATCCATTAAATCAATTAATCTTAACCACTCATAGCCCGTACCTGCTTAATGCGATAAACATATCTATGATGGCTTATAAAATTGCACAATCTAATGCGGATACGAATATATCAAGTTTAATTCCTGTTTCAACGGATTGTCAACTTGATTCGCAGGATGTAGAGGTATATGCCCTTTCACGGTCTGATAATAACTATTGTATTTCAGTCATTGACAAAAGAAAAGGTGTAATAGGAGATAATTTTTTGCAAAGTATATCCATAAAACAAAGTAGACTATTAAACGATTTGTTTGTCCAAACCACTAATTAAAAATAAGCATCGGCTTTTTCAATAAACCCGCTCATAAAAATAATCTAGTTATGATTACATTTCGGGATAAACTTTTTGCAGTAGATGGCGTGAGTAGAGTTGGAATTATGTAACCTGCAGGACGAGTCTTATTCGCAGTAATTTTAGTAATAACATAGATTTGATTTGTTTGTTCGCAAAAATCTTAGTACCTTCGCACGCATTTCGAAAAGAGTAAAGCATGGAAGTGTTAAATTTTCACAAGGAACTTATCCTCGGTTTGGCTGATTCAACCACATCGCAGCGCATCTCCGAACTGGAAAAGCAAGGTAGATTGCGCAAGATTGCTCCGCGTATGTTCTCGACGAATATACAAGATGGATCTGTGTTATTATGATAAAGCCAATAGGCAAAATGCAATTGGGATAGGCACTAAGGATAAGCAAAATATAACATAATGCCAAAACTAAGTATAATCATATTATCTTATGCCATAGACGAGGAAGTCTATCAGATGAACGTCCGTGCTATCGAGTCGCTGTTCGCTTCGGAAGAGTGGGAGTTAACAAAAGAAGGAATTAAGGAGTTAACGAATGAAGGAGAAATCTCCAATCTCCAATCTTCAATCTCCAAATCCTCGTTGGAGGTTCTACTCATCGAGAGCAATCGAGAGGCGAAATATACATACGACTCTCGCGTGCGGGTATTAGTGCCGGAGGAGAAGTTCGGGTTCCATCGGTTCTTCAATATCGGCTTGGAGCAGACGAGTGGGGAGTTTGTGGCGTTCTGCAATAACGATATCGTCTTTCAGAAAGGCTGGTGGAGTGCTATCATGAAGGTGAAGAAAGAGCATCCGCGGTTCATGTGCTTCTCGCCGGTAGATAGCAGTTATTCGATGATGGCAGAGGAGATAGCGAAGGGGAAAGAGTTCGTGATAGGATGGGAGAATAAGCGGCATTTTGCGGCATGGTGTTTCGTATGGGAGCGGAAAGTATTTAAGACCATAGGGCGATTCGACGAGACGTTTGATTTCTATGCAGCAGATGATGACGAGCTGTTGACTTTGAGAAAGTATGCAATACCTAATGTATTGGTGACCGGTAGCGAAGTCAAACATCTGAGTCAGGTGGTGACGAAGAAAGTGGGGATTAATAAGTATGCTGTGACGGATAAAAACCTTTACCCGATTTCTGATTATGAGTTATTACATCGGAGATATTGGTTATGGAATGATTATCGATATTATATAGCTTATCGCAAAGAGGAAGCGAAATGGGGGAATGAGTGGATGGTCAAACGAATAAATCACTTCTTTGAACGTCATCAGTGGTTGATGATTCGTCCAATAACCAAAATTTTATATAACAAAAAAGTGAATTTACTTTTGGCTAAAATTTCAGGGCTTGCGGATCCGAATCCGGTGAAATATAGTGAAAAGTGAAGAATGAATAGTATGAAGTTAAGTATAATAACGATTAACCGTAACAATGCGGAAGGACTCCGAAAAACGATTGAGTCGGTATTGTCGCAGACCTATCGCGATTTAGAGTATATCGTGATAGATGGAGCGAGCTCCGACGATTCTGTGAATGTCATAAAGGAGTTAGAAAGTGAGGGAATTAGAGAGTTAGAGACATTTCAGTGGATCTCGGAACCCGACACCGGCATCTATAATGCTATGAACAAAGGCATTAAGAAGGCGACGGGAGAATACTTGTTGTTCTTGAATAGCGGCGACTTTTTAATAGCACCGGATGTGATAGAGCGCGTGATGACGCAATACAAAGGAGCGGATATACTCTGTGCAAAATGCAATGTGTCCAACAATGGGAAAGTAGAGTGGACAAGTACACCACCAGCTAAAGTGACGTTTGGAACGCTTTATCTGCAAGGATTACCTCATCAGGCTACATTTATCAAACGTTCATTGTTTGAAACATGCGGACTCTATCGAGAGGACTTGCGATACAATTCTGACATTGCATTTTGGTATAAATCCATCATAGAATACCATGCATCGACAGAACCTATAGATGTTATTACAACAGATTACAACTTAGACGGGGTGTCGGCACAAGAAAAGTATTCGGCTAATTTTATAGCTGAGCAAAAGGAGATTTTAGCGCCTTATGCGTTATTTACCGCAGATTATGACGTAATGAAGAGTCTACAAGGGGATCTGATACTATGGTCATGGGTGAAACGACATAAGATGGTGTATAATATGGTGAAGTTGATGTATAAAATTGGTAAATGAAGATAGAAGAATTGAGTATGACAATACTATTTGTGACACATTATTCGAAGTGCTATGGAGCGAATAAATCGCTTTTGACGCTTATGTTGTTATTGCGCGAGAAATACGGCGTGCAACCGGTAGTGCTATTACCTACGGATGGTCCGATGTGCGAACAATTAAAGAAGGAAGGTATTCCCTATAAAGTGTCACACTACTATTGGTGGGTGAATGAGAATCACGGATTGTTCCAATGGCTTCTCAACAAAAGGAAGCAATTTCGAAACTATTTGCGTATTCCAAAACTATGCCGACTCTTCAAAGGGTATCACTTTGATCTCGTATATACCAATAGTATTTGTGCAAATGTAGGTGTGTTTATTGCAAAACGGCTTGGACTTCCGCATGTATGGCAAGCAAGGGAAAGTTTAACTCAATTTGCATTTAACTTGTCATTGTCACTCACTTTAAGTCGTCATATATGGGCATTACCTGTAAATAAGGCATATATCCTCATTAGTGATTATATGATGGATGCATATCGACGGTATATGCCTAATGATCGAATGCAAAGGATCTATAATGGCGTGGATTTGCCTAAAGGAGTAGAAAAAAGAAAGAAGAATGCGATAAATGGTCGATTGAAAGTGGCATGTTCCGGAATAGTCAGTTTACAGAAAAATCAATTGGAATTACTCCAAGCCCAGGTTCTACTTAGGCAGCGTGGTATAGAGATTGAGACTTATCTGATAGGATCTAATAAAGAAGATTATCTAGCGATGTTGCGACAATATGTTAATGGCAATCAAATAGGGGACTTGGTACATCTCGTAGGCCATACCGATGATGTGTTTGGGGTGTTGAAAGAAATGAACCTCGGTGTAGTGACTGCGCGGGATGAGGCGTTTGGACGTGTGACGATAGAATATATGCTGATGCACATGCCGGTGGTTGTGTCGGATTCGGGAGCCAATCCGGAATTGATAGAGAAGGGTAAGACCGGAGAAATATACCATTTAGGTAATATCGGACAGTTGGCTGATCGCATAGAGCAGTATGTAAGGCATCCGGAGTTACTGCAAAAGCAAGGTGACGCTGCGGCTAAGGTTGCCAAAGAGAATTTCTCGGCAGAAAAGAATGCAGAGCTGATATATGAACAGATTAAGAAAGCAATAAACCAATAATAGTATGTGTGGAATTAACGCGGTATATCGATATACCGGAATTAACAAAGATGACATCAAGCGTGTCAAGAGCATGAACGATAAGATGCGCTATCGTGGTCCTGACGGAGAAGGATACTGGAACGATGAGCATTGCGCATTAGGACATGTGCGGTTGTCGATTATCGGTTTGGAAAGTGGTGCACAACCATTGTACAATCACGATAAGTCGCTTGTGTTAGTAAGCAATGGAGAGATTTACAACTATCGCGAGTTGAAGAAAGAAGTGGCTGCGAAAGGCTATGAATGTACAACGGATTCGGATTGCGAGGTGATACTCTATCTGTATGAGTTGTATGGATTGGAGTTCGTGCACCATCTGCGCGGTATGTTTGCCTTCTGCTTGTACGATACGAAGAAACAGCAACTGCTTGTGGTTCGCGATAGGTTAGGTGAGGAGCGAGTTTATTATGCAGAAGTGCCGTGCGGTGTGGTTATTTCGTCTGAGTTAAAGACGATTCTGCAAGAGTATATCCCGCAACCGGAACTGAATATGGAATCGCTTTTGGCTCCAGTCCGTTTCACCGGTGGCATCCATCCGAGAAACACATGGATAGAACAGATTAAGCGCGTGTTGCCGGGGGAGATGTTGATTATCGATGCCAATGGGGTGCAGCACAAACGTTACTGGGAACGTAAACGTACGTATGACTATGCCGGTACGTTGGAGCAATCGAGGGAGAAAACCTTGGAACTGATGCAAGAGGCCGTGGATCTAAATATGCGGAGCGATGTGCCGATTGCGGTGATGTTGAGCGGTGGTGTGGACAGTAGTGCAATAGCCGCTTTGGCGAAATGTAGTGGACACGAGGTGCATACGATCACGACCGGTTATACCGGCAAACATGCGCAGGATGAACGTGATGTAGCAAAACGCTTTGCCGGAGAACAAGGGTTTATTTTTCATGAGATCGAGTTGTCGGAGAAGGATTATGTGGATAGTTTTGATGAACTGACATCGTATCTGGACGAGCCGATGACAGACTCTACGGCTATTGCACAGTGGGCAATGTTCAAGAAAGTGAAGGAGATGGGATTCAAAGCGCTGTTGAGCGGTATGGGAGGCGATGAGTTGTTCTATGGTTATCCAGCATGGAATGCATTAGGTGAATCGCTGCGGCTAAGGAGAGAACATGAAGCGTTGTTCCCATGGAAGAATAAGAAAGCGGAATGGTTGCGATTCGTTAGCAAGAATCTAAGATGGATATTACAAGCAGGGTATCCTGCAAAACTGGATGATCATTCCTATAGTTGGTGGTTGTACGATGACTACTATCGGTTCCTGAAGAATGCCACGTTACATCTCAATGGCGAGACGATATCGTTAGAGGACTATCGCTATAAGATTCAGAAAGGGTATTCCATCTGCGAACCCGGTAAGGAAATCGATGTGATTTACGACGAGGCGATTGAGACAGTTATGACGCAAGCATACCTCTATTTGTCGGATAGGCTATGCATGGGTTGTTCGTTAGAAGGACGTTCTCCGCTGCTGGATTACAAACTCTATGAGCATGTGATGTCTTTGCCGTTAGAGTATAAGTACGTACCCGGCAAACCAAAGCAGTATATGAAGGATGTATTGGCAGGAATAGTGCCGGACTATATATTGTATGCAAGCAAGCGCGGCTTTGCTTCGCCTCCATCATTTGTGACCCATGTAGCACAGCATTATCAGTATCAATGCTTTGATTCGGACTATAAGTTCTATGGTTCGGTATTAGCAGATCAGTTATTGGCTAAACTATTGAAGAAATGATACCTGTATTATTGATAACATTTAACCGTCCGGAGCATACCAAACAGACGATTGAGGCTTTGCGAGTGCAACAACCTCCGCTGATGTATGTGTTTCAAGATGGTGCACGAAAAGGCAATGTGCGTGATGCTATGAATTGTCCAGTTGTGCGTGAGGTAATTAAAAAGGAGATTGATTGGAAATGTGAATTACATACGCATTTCTCAGACCAGAACAGGGGATGTAGGGATGCAATTATCTTTGCCATATCGAGTGTGCTCAAAGAGCATGAATCGGTGATAATAGTAGAAGATGATATTATCACATCCCCGGCTTTCTATTCCTATATGTGCAAAGCATTAGAGTACTATCGCAACCGTCCTACGGTTTGGTCGATTAGCGGACATAGTCACTCTCCGAGTAAATTCCAAGTGCCGGAAGATTATGACTACGATGTTTTTGCTTCTCCGAGATTATTCAATTGGGGATGGGGCACATGGCGTGACAGATGGGAACGAACGGATTGGTCGATGAGTTACTATGACGAGTTGATGCGTCATCCATACGAGCAAGCAGCTTTCTCACGGATGGGAGATGATATGATTCCGATGTTGCGTGATGAGCGAGAGGGAAGGAGTAGCGCGTGGGATATACAATTTACTTTTGCACATTTTGCTAATAATGCGGTGTCTATCGTGCCGTGTGTCAGTTATACATATAACATTGGTCAGGATGGTTCCGGTACGCATTGTAATAACGGAGGAAAGATAGATAATGCAATTAAGCAAATCAACACTAATCCAAATCCTAAGTTCTTGGATAATTTGTATTTGGATAGTAGGATTATGAATGCATTGTATTCAGCTTTTTGCCGCAAGCCATTACCGAAATGGAAAAAGGCTATTAATAAAATATCCCGTATGTTAACAGGGAAACCGATATTTTTAAAGAAACGGATATATGAAGCTTAGTATTGTAACGATTAATTATAATAATGCGGAAGGCTTGCGCAAAACGCTTGCTTCGGTGGCAGAACAAACATACCAGGACATCGAGCATGTTATCATAGATGGCGGTTCGACGGATGGCTCGGTAAAAGCGATTAAAGAGTATGCATCTCAGAGTTCCAGCAGCAATCCGTTCTTCAAACATACTATAAGATGGGTATCGGAAAAGGATAATGGCATATACAATGCCATGAACAAGGGGCTGCGGAAGGCAACCGGTTCGTATATTGAGATACTCAACTCCGGTGATGTATTGGCTGCTCCTGATGTGACGGATAGTATGGTGAGAGAATTGGGAAAAAACGAGTATCCGGCAATCATGTATGGGAACATGCTTAAATCGTATGACGGGAAGAATATCATCAACCGTGATACATGCGGGGAGCGGATGTATACTCCTGAGTCGTTCTTGTATTTCTATAAGGGTACACTGAATCACGATTGTGCATATATCAGAAGAGATCTATTTGATAAGTATGGGCTCTATAACGAAGATATGAAGATATGCTCGGATTGGGAGTGGTATGTACGTGCGATAGTAATAGGAGGAGAGAAAGCGGTTTATACAAATATCGATGTAACGATATTTGATATGAATGGGGTGAGCGAGTCGTACGGCAAGAATGCTGAGTTGATTAAGAAGGAGAGACGAGAATATCTGGAGAAAATCCTTCCGGCAACGATATTACACGACTATGATATGTTTGCGTTTCCAATATTGCAATACCAGCGGCTGAAAAAGTATCATTTATGGGGAATTGTTTATTTCATGGAGAGAGTGTTGTTTAAGCTAAACAAATGGCATATACTAAAATGAAATGGATAGCACATATATATGAGAAGGTGAGTAATGCATGGTATCGGAAGCGGTTGAAGAACGATAACTTCACGATTATTACGAATTCGTGCATTGCCGGAGTGATGTACCATAAGTTGGGGAAACAATTCTTGTCTCCAACAATCAACCTGTGGATGTATGATGTGGAGTTTTATCGGTTTGTGCATAATATGGATTATTACTTAGCGCAACCTCTGCGGTTTGTTAATGTAGGAGAGACTTATCCGACAGCGTATTGCGGAGACGTGCTGATATACTTTAATCATTATCGTAGCGAGGAAGAGGCAGATGCGAAATGGAAAGAGCGTATTAAACGCATCAATAAAGATAACCTGTTTATCATTTGTGCAGATAGACCATTGGAAGATATAGATATTACACATGAAGATATATTGAGTCTGAAAGATATACCCTGCCGGGGAAAGGTTGTTTTCTCGACGAAGAAGTACGATGATGTAGATTATATCGTGCCCTATAGAAGAGATATTAAGGGTGACTATGCCGCAGTATATATGAATGATCGAACTAAGTACACGCGTAGGTGGCTTTGGGAGAGCGCGTTTGATTGGGTACACTGGTTGAATACGGGAGAGGTGAAACTGCGTTAATGTATGATGTTTGATGTATAATGTGTGATGTGAATATGAAGAAGGCAATGATTATATTATCGGTAGTGCTGAATGTCGTGTTAATTGCGGCATTGTATTATGTGGTATGTGTGAAAACGGATTTTTCGAAGCGCATGATGGCCAAGATTAAGCATGAAGCCTATGTGCCGGAACGTGTAGATCAAAATTGCGTAACCAGCTGGAATAATTGTATAGAGAAATTAGATATGGAGGTAGATGTCGTATTCTTTGGGGATTCGGAGACAGCCGGAGGAGATTGGCAGAAGGCATTCCCGGATGTAAAATCTATTAATCTCGGCTATATAGGCGAGGACGTGAAAGGCATGCTGCGGCGTGTGGATGCCATAAAGGCAGTGAATCCGAAAAAGGTATTCTTAATGGCGGGTATCAATGGCTTGCAGCGGCAGACGATGGATGAATTTGAGTATTGGTACGAAACCTTAGTGGATGCGATACGGAGAGACGTGCCAGAGGCAGAATTGTATATAGAGAGTATTTTGCCGGTAACGAGTTATTCGGACTATTGTGATAATGAGAAGGTACGCGAAGCGAATGTTGTGCTTCAGCAGATAGCAGCGGAATGTAATATTCATTATATAGACGTGTATAGCGCGTACGCGCAGGAAGGAGCATTGCCGGATGCGATGTCGTATGATGGATTGCATTTAACGAAAGAGGCGTACTCTTTATGGTATGAGGCGATTCGAAATCAAGTGAATTAATTATAGATGTGATATATATGGCGAAAGTAGCATTAATTACAGGAGTAACGGGACAGGACGGAAGTTACCTGTCGGAGTTTTTGTTAGAAAAAGGATACGAAGTGCACGGAATTATCCGAAGAAGTTCGGTGGATTTTCGTGAGCGCATTGCGCATTTGGAAGGCAAGCCGCATTTCCACTTGCACTATGCAGATATGAGTGACTCGATGTCGCTAGTGAAGTTAGTGGGAAAGGTCCAACCGGACGAGATTTATAACCTTGCGGCGCAGAGCCATGTACAGGTGAGTTTTGATGCCCCGGAGTTCACGGCTGATGTGGACGCTGTGGGTGTACTACGTATATTGGAGGCGGTACGTACGAATCATTTAGAAAAGAAATGCAAGATTTATCAGGCTTCGACGAGTGAACTTTATGGCAAAGTAGAGGAAGTGCCACAGAGTGAGACGACACCTTTCCATCCTTACAGTCCATATGCAGTGGCTAAGTTGTATGGGTACTGGATTGTGAAGGAGTATCGCGAGGCATATGATATGTTCTGCTGTTCGGGTATCTTGTTCAACCATGAGAGTGAGCGTCGCGGCGAGACGTTTGTGACAAGGAAAATCACATTGGCTGCATCGCGAATTGCACAGGGCAAACAAGATTGCTTGTATTTAGGGAATTTGGACTCGTTACGCGATTGGGGTTATGCGAAGGACTATGTGGAGTGTATGTGGTTGATCTTGCAGCATGATACACCGGAAGACTTCGTGATTGCAACGGGAGTGCAGCATACCGTACGAGAGTTCGCAACGTTGGCATTCCACCATGCAGGAATTGAGTTGAGATGGGAAGGAAAGGGCATTGAGGAGAAGGGTATAGACGCTAAGACCGGAAAAGTCGTCGTGGCAGTGAGTCCAGATTTCTACAGACCGACTGATGTGGTGAACTTGTTGGGCGATCCGAGTAAGGCAAAACGTGAATTGGGGTGGAATCCGCAAAGTACCAGTTTTGAACAACTCGTCAAGTTGATGGTAGCTCATGATATGAAGAAGGTGGCGGCAGAGACTGCGATAGAAGAAATGCGGCAAATAAATTTGGCAGAGTTTTTGGAAAAAGGAATTGTCAAATAGAATATGGTTAAGTTATCGATAATAGTACCGATATACGGAGTGGAGCAGTATCTGCGGAAATGTGTTGATTCTTTGTTGAATCAAAATATACCTTCGTCCGAATATGAGATTATATTGGTTGACGATGGGGGACACGATAAGTGTCCGCAAATATGTGACGACTATGCTGAGGCACATACGAATGTGCGTGTTGTTCATCGCGAAAACGGAGGATTGAGCGCAGCACGAAACTCAGGTATTGAGGTGGCGCAGGGTGAGTATGTGATGTTTGTGGACTCAGATGATTATGTACAACCTAAAGTGCTTGGCGGATTGATAGCACAGATGGAACTGGATAACTTGGATGTACTTCGCTATAACTACCAAAACGTTAATGAGCAATACGAGGTGTTTCATCCATTTAAGGCGGCGCAGCGAGATATGGATTATAGAGAATCAGTCGTAGATGGAGAGACGTTTCTCAATGAGCGGCTTGGTCCTGCATGTTACGCATGGGCGTTTGTGTTACGCCGCGAACTTTTAGAAGGTTGCATATTCACTCCGGGTATCTATTTTGAAGACACCGATTGGACTCCAAGAATGTTACTCAAGGCCAAACGAGCAGCATCAACACCGACAATAGTATATAACTATCTATGGCGAGAAGGATCGATTACATTGCCGGATAATCCACAGAAAAGGGATAAGGTGCTGCGTGACAAGATTTCATTACTACGAGGATTCAAAGAGCAGAGCAAGTTGGTCAAAGATCCGAAGTGGTTTGAGTGGATGACAAGTTTTACGACGATGACCATATTGGGGATGTTGGCAGCGATGCCATCTATAGAGCGTAAGCAATATTTGCAAGAACTCAAAGAGTTACATGTATTCCCTCTTTCCGCAGCTAAAGAAAACGGGACGCATAAATTAAAAATTATATTGGCAAACGTATCGCCATCTTTATTTTGTAAACTAATGAACATGATACGAAAATGAAAAAGTTATTTGTGCTTTTGACTTTAATTAGATTATGGCCGCATGTGTTGTGCTATGCGTGCTCGAAGAATAGAAAGCATATAGCAGCTGATGTTGCAGCCTATAAAGCGGAGTATAATGAAGGTTCGCTGCTATGGTTCTTGACATACAATAAGTCGTTCCGAACGCTATTCTATCATCGGATAGGGGGCATATCCAAACTGATCTCGTGGTTGGTTCCGGGGCAGGTGACGCTGACGATACCGAAGACTACGAAGGTAGGAGACGGTGTGTTGCTCTTCCATTCCTATGGTACTATATTGAACGCGCGCGAAATAGGAGAGGGATGCCGAATCGTATGCAATATCACCTTAGGCGATAAAAAAGGTAAGACGCCGATTATCGGAAAGCATGTGGAGATTCTGCCAGGAGCAGTGATTGCCGGAGATGTGACGATTGGGGATAACTGCGTGATAGGTCCGAATGCTGTTGTATATAAGAGTGTTCCTGCTAATTGTGTGGTGGTAGGTAATCCAGCATATATCCTTAAACGCGATGGTAAAGTTGTGAACGAAAATTTATAGTAAGATGAGGAAGTTTTGGCTAATAGTATATTATGGATTTGCGCAGCATCTGTCTAAATCCACAAGACCGGTCTTTGGTACGCTTGCAAAAAAGTTGCGTTTTGCGTGTGTGCGTCATCTGTTTGCAGAATGCAAGGGCGATGATGTAAATGTAGAGCAAGGTGCATATTTCGGAAACGGGAAGAATTTCCATGTGTTAGGTAATGCCGGAATAGGACGCAATTTCGCGAGTCATAACCGTATTGTAACTATCCACGGAGAACTGATGATGGGGGAGGATGTGTTGTTCCAAGGTGGGGGACATAAGTTTGATAATCCAGACTTACCGCTAAAAGAGCAGGGTATTTTACCGGATACACCATTGGAGATTGGCGAGGATGTTTGGATTGGTTCACGTGCAATTATTTTGCCCGGATGCATGCGAATAGGCGCGCATAGTATAATAGGCGCAGGTGCAGTGGTTACACATGATGTACCAGATTATGCAGTTGTAGGAGGAAATCCGGCTAAAATTATAAGAATGAGAAAATGAAAATAATAGTCGATCCGAGAAGTAGTTATTCGTATGGCTCTTTTTATATGAAAGAGCTGAAACGAGTATGCAAGAATAATTTGCATTATAGCATCAATCCATTCAAAGAACTTGGGTTGTTAGGGAATGATATGCGGTTTGTTATAGAAAAAGATGGTAAGAAAACGAATTGTTTTCTGGCTCTTAATGACTCCAATCGGATCCATGAGCAAGATTACGAATGGTGTGATGTATATGGGTCAGTAAACGCAAACTTTACGCATTGTCCGCATGAGAAATATCCTAAGTTAGTATCATTAGTCCCTTCTTTCGGAATTAGAGACTCATCCTTGATGGAGAGAATGTTATCTGTTTCTATTAACTTATGCAAAGCTCCTGAATTGATAACCCGTCGGATAGAGTGGAATAAAGTAAAACAGAAAGAGGAAGTTAATCTATTACAGAATATCAAGCATTATTTCGGGCGGGCATACAAGACTTGGAAGAATCGTTTACCATTATCTGCGTATGACAACCATATCGTGTCCGAGGATAATTATGTGTTCTTCTTGAGCACGATGTGGTATAGCGATCAGTGGAATAAAAATGATGAGGGCGTAAATTTGCGCAGAGCACATTTTATCCGAGCATGTAAGTCTATTCCTACATGCCAATATGAAGGAGGTTTGCTCGGAGATGTTTCCTCCTCCAACGAACAGTTTAAGGATGTGGCAACCGATCAACGCGTAGCATTCTCAAATTGGATAGAGAAAACAAAACGCAGTGCGTTGGTTTTTAATACCCCGGCATTCTGGGATTGTCACGGGTGGAAGTTAGGTGAGTATTTGGCATTAGGCAAATGCATCGTGTCAACAAAACTTAGTAATGATTTACCGCACCCTTTGGAGCATGGTGTGAATATCCATTTTGTGGAGAATAGTGAAGAATCTATGTGCGAAGCAGTAGAATATATTTTAACCCATCCGGACTACCGCCATAAGTTAGAAAAGGGTGCGAGAGAATATTGGGAAAAGTACGGCACACCAGAAGCAAGTTTGGAATTATTAGGAATAGAATAAAATAATTGTTTGAATAATATATGAGTGATAAGAAAACAATACTTTTAGTTTTTGGAACGAGGCCGGAGGCGATAAAGATGGCGCCGCTGGTGAAGAAGTTACAGAGTGAACCGGAGAAGTTTAAGACGGTGGTTTGCGTTACCGCGCAGCACCGGCAGATGCTCGATCAGGTACTGCATATCTTTGATATAAAGCCGGATTATGATCTGGACATCATGAAACCCAACCAAGATCTCTATGATATCACTGCGCGTGTGTTGGTTGGTATGCGGGATGTACTGAAAGAGGTACAGCCGGATGTCGTACTGGTGCATGGCGATACGACGACCTCTACTGCTGCGGCGCTTGCGGCTTTCTATCAGCAGATATCGGTTGGGCATGTAGAAGCCGGATTGCGTACGCATAATATCTATAGCCCTTGGCCGGAGGAGATGAACCGGCAGATTACAGGCCGTATCACTACCCATCATTTTGCGCCGACTCCGCTTGCTAAGCAGAACTTGCTGCGTGAAAATGTAGCAGAGAATAAAATCATTATAACCGGCAATACGGTGATTGATGCGTTACATATTGTGACGAATCGCTTGGCTGAGGACGCAGAATTGCAGCAATCCGTGCGAGGCGAATTGGCAGAGTTCGGGTATGATGTCAATCGGTTGAACAAAGGACGGAAGTTGTTACTGATAACCGGACATCGCCGTGAGAATTTCGGAGAAGGATTCTTAAATATATGCCATGCCATTAAGGATTTGGCAGAGCGTTATCCGGATACAGACTTTGTTTATCCGGTACACCTGAATCCGAATGTGCGTAAACCTGTGTTTGAGATTCTTGGTGACGGAGCGGAGAAGAACATCTTCCTCATAGAACCGCTACAATACTTGCCATTCGTATATATGATGGAGCGGAGCTATTTGATTTTGACAGACTCAGGAGGAGTACAAGAGGAAGCTCCGGGACTGGGTAAACCGGTGTTGGTGATGCGGAATACGACGGAGCGTCCGGAGGCAGTGGAAGCCGGAACAGTGCTCTTGGTCGGGACGGATAGAGCAAAGATCGAGCAGGGCGTGATAGACCTAATGGAGAAGCCGGAGGTATATCGAAAGATGAGTGAAGCCGTGAATCCTTATGGGGATGGGATGGCTTGTAGTCGCATTTGTGACTACTTAGCCAATGTATGATCGTCAATCGGTGATTTGAAATAGGAATCAAATATGGAGCAAAAGAAGAAAATAGGAATACTAACTCTCCATCGTGCGCTTAACTATGGTGCGGTATGGCAATGTTATGCGTTGAAACGTGCTTGTGAGTCAATGGGGCACGTGGTTGAGACGATTGATTATAATCCATATGGCGATTACAAAGCGATATGGCTTATTAATAAACGTCCTTCTTTGGCATATCGCTATATAATGCAAATGTATCAGTTCAATCATTTTGTAAGTTTGCATCTTAGTCCTACTCCGCATAGCACATCTCATGAGTGGATAAAAGGAAATCCACCACAAGACGATGTATATGTTGTTGGGTCTGATACGGTTTGGTCAAATGCCGTAGTGGGTGATTATTTGGACTCCTACTTATTAGATTTCGCTCCTGCAAACGTGAAACGAGTTTCGTATGCAGCATCTACGGGAGGGAATCCGATGGAGTTGAGTGAGTATCAGTTGGGGGAATTACGTAAGTTCTCAGCTATCTCAATACGAGAGAAACAAGCAGTACCAGATGTTCAATCGAAGGTAGAGATACCAGTAGTAGATGTATGTGACCCTACGTTACTTTTAACGAAAGAAGATTATGTGAAAGTAGAAAAGAAACCATTTTGCTTGCCGAAACATTATTTGGTATATTTTGATTTAGCAGGAGATCCATTTTGTGTATCGACTGTTAAAAAGTTGAGCAAACAACTAAATCTCCCTATCTTGAATTTAGCCGGTAAGTATAAACGCTGGGCACGATATAACAGATTAGCGCCGACACCAGAAGAATGGTTGTATATTATGCACCATGCAGATTTTGTGTGTAGTAATAGTTTCCATGGGGTGTGTTTCTCAATTATCTTTAATCGTCCATTTGTATGCTGTGCTGCGCAAAAAGGAGGACGCGCAAAAACAAATGGACGCGTACAGAATTTGCTTGAGCAGACCCATCTAGAAGACTTGTATGTGACTGATATGGAGCAAGTTACTGAAAACATCACGGGGGGGTGTAAAATTGAAAAACGAGAGAAATTTATATCTCAATATAGAGAACGTTCATTAGAATGGCTAAAAACAGCATTAGAAGATGAAACAAACTAAAAATGATAAGGGTATCCAAATCCGCCGCAGAATAAAAGCCTTCTTCGGAAGATGGATAGGACTTCGCCGGAGTTGGTGGCGATATGTGAAGAACGCCAATTGTGACTATTATGCAAGTCAGTCTCGCTTTATCTATGTGCTAATTTCTAATTATCATGTTATAGAGAAGTGTCTTGCAATGCCGAACTTCGAACCCGGGCATGGGAAGGAGAGAGTAGAGGTAGTAGTCGGAGATTTGTTTAAGTACCGCGAGTTAGGATTCGATTTGCAACATCCGCAGTATATCGCGGCGATGCAAGCGGTGCAAGAGTATGACCAAGTGCATAAGGATAGAGGGTATGCTCTGCCGGAAGGATTGCAAGCGGATATAGATATGTTGTTAGAAGGAACGAATATACCGAAACATCATCAACCACACGTGACAAGGAAGAAGTTCTTTGCGCATTTGGAGACAGGTTTCCTTGAGTTTGCACGTTCAAGACATAGTGTACGTGCGTATTCTGATAAAAATATAGAGGATGAAACGGTAAGAGAGGTTGTGGATTTGGCTCGCACTACTCCTACTGCTTGCAATCGTCAGCCGAATAAAACGTATGTGGTAGGAGATAAGGCGATGATTAATCAGATAGCAGTATTGCAAGGTGGTGGACGAGGTTGGGCAGAGAATGCCAATAAGATGTTTGTAGTAACATCGACGGTGGAGCCATATGGATTCAACGAGTCAATGGAAACGTATAAGGCAGGAGGAATGTATGTGATGAATCTGCTCTATGCGTTGCATGCGTATCAGATAGGCACATGTCCGCTGATGTGGAAAGGGGAGAAGAGCGCTGATGAGCGGTTGCGGATGATGTTAGGGGTGCCGGATAATGAGGAGGTTATAATGATTATCGCAGCCGGTTATCCTCAAGATGAGTTTACATATGTTACGTCAGTGCGAAATCCGTTGGAGGAATCGCTGGTGATGGTAAATTAATATGTATAATGTATTGATGTATGAGTAGAATTCCTAAAATAATCCATTATTGCTGGTTTGGAGGCAAACAAATGCCGGAACTGGCAGTCAAATGTATCGAGAGTTGGAAAAAGTACTTGCCGGAGTACGAACTGCGGCTATGGAACGAGGAGACCTTCGACCTCGATATGTATCCCTATGCGCGTGAAGCATATGATAATCGTAAGTTCGCTTTTGTGACGGACGTGGTGCGGTTATGGGCATTGGAGAAGTTCGGTGGCGTCTATATGGATACCGACGTGGAGATACTGCGTCCGTTGGGCGAGTTAATGGAACTGCCGGCGTTTACCGGATATGAAGCCAGTATGGCGAATGCTCCCGTTACCGGTCTTATGGCTTCTGCTCCGCATGGTATATGGGTTAAGGAGCAGTTGGCGTATTATGAAGGGAAGCATTTTGTCAATCCAGATGAGACCTTGGATCTGACGCCGAACACGGTGCCGATTGCGAATATCATGACTGCCGGCGGTTTTGTGATAAATGGGAAATACCAGGTGTATAAAAACGATATGCATGTGTTCCCTGTTGATTATTTCTGTCCGCTGACAAGTACGAGAGTGCTGAAGTTGACGAAGAATACCTATTGCATTCATCATTTTGCAGGGAGTTGGGTGGAGAAGACAAGAGGACAGCTTATCAAAGAATGGATAGTAACCCATATCCTTGGGCGGAAGTTGACGGATAAACTGGTTCAGATAAAAAGAAAAATGAGCAGACACACTTAAGTGCCTGCGTAATTGTTTATTAGTAGAAAAAAACATAAAAAATATTAAAATATCCTTAATTCCGTGCAATGCATTGTTGTAAAAGATTTAATGCAAAAAGTGATAAAATTGCACATTTTGAATAAAATTTAATACAAAAACTTGCATGTTTAAAGAGAGGTTGTGATTCCGGAAGGAGTCGCAACTTTTTTTGTGTAAAAGTACAAAAAATGCATGCAAATAGAATTATTTTGCTAAAAAACTTGCATATTCCAAATAATCAAATGCAGTATTTCGAGGACACCGACATTGCAAGCAATCCCACCTCGAAATTACTGTCGCAGCATCCTGCAACTGGCAACTAATTAGGTCAAAAACTATAAATATGCGAGCAAATTTACATTTTTTGTCCAAATTATTTGCACATTTGATTAATTTGTAGTAATTTTGCAACCGCTATTGAATTAACGGCCATTGCAAAACTTAAAATTGAGAGAAAATGAGGTTTTACGACAGAGATAAGGAGCAACAAGAACTATCGCGAATCCGAGAAATGGCTTATAATGATATGAGCCGGATGACGTTGGTAATCGGACGCAGACGAATCGGAAAAACAGTGCTCATCAAGCATACCTTTGAGGCATCAGGGGATATGCTATATTTGTTCATTGCCCGGAAAAGCGAGTCGGAGTTGGTGACGACGCTGGTTGAGAACCTTCGTGAACAGACAGACATGTACATTCCGGAAGGAATGATATCATTTGCGGCCTTGCTGCGACATCTGTTTGAGCAAGGCAAGCATCAGTCGTTCACATTGGTGCTGGATGAGTTTCAGGAGTTTCAAAACATCAATCCGTCTATCTTCTCAGACATGCAGAACCTATGGGATTCATATCGAGAGAAGACGCATATTAACCTTGTGATCAGCGGTTCGGCATACCGGATGATGCAGAAAATATTCATGGACAAGGACGAGCCATTATTCAACCGAGCCGATCATATCATCCGTCTGCAACCATTTCGTACGGAGGTGCTGAAGCAGATATTGAAGGATCATAATCCGGATTATACGAACGATGATTTGTTGGCGCTATATACCATTACCGGGGGTGTCCCGAAGTATATGGCATGGCTGCTGGATAACGGATGCACGACGAAGGCGCAGATGTACGGGTATGTGTTCTCGGAGAACTCGCATTTCTTAGAAGAAGGCCGTACGCTGCTGGTGAGTGAGTTCGGCAAGAACTACGGAACCTATTTTTCGATATTGCAAGAGATAGCGTCGGGTTATACCACGCAAGCTTTGATCGAACAGCAGTTAGGAGGCATCTCTGTCGGGGGGCATCTGAAGACGTTGGACGAGACGTACAGCGTGATAAAGAAAGAGCGTCCGATCCTGGCAAAGCCGGAGAGTAAGACGGTGCAGTATTTGCTGAATGATAACTTCCTGCGGTTCTGGTTCCGATACGTAGAGAAGAACCGATCGATGATCGAGATTCAGAACTATGCGGGACTGCTTCGTTTGGCCGAGAAAGATTATGAGACGTATAGCGGCACGGTGCTGGAGCGATATTTTCGTCAGCAGTTGGCCGAGACATCCAATTGGCGTGCGATAAGTGCATGGTGGCGCAGTAAGGCTATTGTGTACAAGGGGCAAACGATTGACGCGGAAGTGGATATCATCGCGCTGCCTGTGGAAGGCAAGAAGGCACTGGTGGCAGAGGTGAAGCGCAAGAAGGAGGACTATAAGCATGAACTGTTTATGCAGAAGGTGGAGTATCTGCAGCAAACGGATCTGCATAAGTATCAAGTAGAAACCAGGTTGCTGACACTGGAGGATATGTAGATGTCAAGAGTGAAGTAAAATAAGGGTAAATAATCAATACTATATGAGGCAGATACAAATAGAACTTAAAAATTGTTTCGGCATTAAGGAACTGAATCGGACATTGGATTATGGCGGAGGAAAGAATACTCAGGTTATCTATGCACCGAATGGTGTAATGAAGACGTCATTGGCAAATGTACTTCGATTTATCTCCGGGCAGTCGGGAGAAGAACCTAAGGATAGATTGCATCCAGAACGTATTGTGACGCATTGAGAGATGTGGAAAAGATAATGATATATGGTCATTCATTATGTGGTATAGATGTACCGTATATCGATCGAATTATCAATAATTTGACTAATTTTGATAAGGTGCGATGGGAGTTCGCATATTATAATGAACAAGATATGACAAGGATCGTAGATCTTATAAATAAATATGCCATTCCGGAGGACAATGTGGAGATAAAGAGATGGTCAGAGTTGCAAAATAAAGATCAATTGAATATGTGGTAATACGACATAAAATAGCATCATAATATGCAATTTTTGTTGCACGCTAAAATTGGAGTAGTACTATGTCGGTTAGAAAAATAACACCTGCAATCAAAAAGCAGTTGGATGTAATTGCAGATCATTTGTGGAATGCGCCAAGCCATGCTTGCGCGTTTGTTGGTGCGGGGATGTCAATGAATGCTATCAGGAAAGATATCACAACACCAATATCTCCGAGTTGGTCTGAATTGGCTAATAAAATGATTAGCCAACTACCCGAAGGATGGAAAATTAATAGAAATTTTCAGAGCGTACTTAAGATAGCGGAGATGTATGTGGCTTCTTTTGGAAGAGATAAAATGAATAGACTTCTTGAAGAATCAATTTCCGATGATGAATTAGAGCCTTCTGAACTACATGAAAAATTTCTTGAATTACCATGGCGCGATGTTTTTACGACCAATTATGACACTCTACTTGAAAGGGCAGCGGATAGAATAGGAGGGAGATATACCTGTATAAATTCGCAAGATGAGATATCTAATTCTATATCTCCTCGTATAGTAAAACTCCACGGTAGTTTTTCTACAGGTGGGGATTACATAATATCCGAAGAAGATTATCGCAAATATCCGACAGAAAAAGCTATATTTGTAAGCACAGTTAGACAGTCTCTAATAGAAAACACTTTCTGTTTGTTTGGTTTCTCAGGAGATGATCCAAATTTCATTAACGGGATAGGTTGGGTGCAAGATCAATTAAAAAATTCCAAAACAAACATATATATTATCGGATGGGATTTTGATGAATCTACACGTATATTATGGAAGAACCGCAAGATTTGCCTAATAGATTTGGCACCGATATGTCCTACTATTGCAGAGTTTGGGGGCGCTCTAATGGAAATCGTTGAGTATCTGCAATCCAAGAACCCAAGAGATATTAATTGGGATGTGGATTCGTTGTTAGATAAGAAAAGAAGAGTCGTTTGTTCGCGACTGAAGAAAAAGCATGATGAATACAGGGGATGGTATTTGGCACCTCATGATATGCGTGAGCAAATCGTACGATCGCTGTATGAGGCAGATGATAAAATAATAGAGGCGTTATTGGCTAATCCGAATAATATTCAATTAGCGTATTATGTCAATTGGCTATGGGAAAAAGCAGCGCTTCCGCTTTTCGATAATTATTTAGATATATTTGCTAAGATTGTAACAGAAACAGAGGCAACCGTCAAAAAAGGCGATAAGGAGAAGTGGCGTGCGTTAGTACTTGCTTTGATACGTGCATATAGGGAGAGAGGTAATGAGGAACAATGGCATATATATTGCGAGATGTTCAACCGGCATATCAAAGGAGTAAGTAGAGATCTTCATTCGAGATACTATTACGAATTGTGTCTGTTTGATATAATCGGGTTGAACTTTAAAGAACTGCATGAACATACAGAAGCATGGGGTAAATGCTCTATGCCGGAAATATGGAGAGCAAAGAGAGCCGCTTTGATGGCGGAGTATTTTGATATAGAAGAAGCACGTGAGGAATTGAAAAAGGCTCTCGCGTCCTATCAAAAGCGGCATGCAAAAGAATTGCATCGTCATGAGATTCGATGCGAGTCGACGAATGCTATTATAATGTTTCTGTCGGGAAGAATCAAGGCCGTCGAGAAGTTGGCGAGATGGGAAAGTCCGAGTAAAGAAGACACGTTCCGTGAAATACTTCGTGAATCGTCAAAATACGGATGTAATCCGATAGATGAGATTGTATATTTAGAACAGAATCTGAGGCCGCATATAGATAGGGGTAATATAGAGACATTACCATCGTTTGACATCTGTCGAGTTAATCAATCCCATCATTTTGAGCAAGAACAGAAGGATCTTCGATTCTCGACGCAGTGCATGCGCGTGTTGGAAGAACTATCGGCTCCCGTAGTTTTGCAGCGTGTGAATGTATTTGATAAGAGGCCGTTGCAGATTCTCATCGGGAACTTGGCACAAGTGTATCCTAATCTGGCACAAACGTATATTCTATGCTCCGGTAACAAAGAAAATATAGACAGTCTGTATAGTAGAAAAGCACTCACGGTATGGACAAGAGCGCAATCTGATGAGTTTTTATACGGGTATAGACAGCTGCTTGAAGAAATAATAACCCCAGATAGTGACATCCGCAAGACGAGACTCCATACTGAAACAATGATGACGGTAATACCGGAGATTATGTCAAGGTTGGTAACCAAGTCGTCTTTTGAAACAAAGGAAGCAGTACTGAAGACGATAGGAGCGTACTATGCGTCCGATTATAATGGTCGAGTAGTAGGAGTTAGCACTTTGGTTAATCGACTAATGAATTCTTTCAGCCACAAAGAGCAGCAGAAGATATTGCCATATATAATTGGTATGCCGTTTCCGGATCATTATCCACATTATGAAAATGTGTTGCGCTTCGATCCAGTCACATATGCGGATATTGATGCAGTAAGCGATGGTAAGATTGACAAAAAGACCATTGGAGAATTGCTGCACCAGTTAGGAGAAGAGGGAGATAGTCGAATGGTGGCGTTCTGTAGGCTGAATAAATTATACCATTTAGGTTTGCTGGATAAAGAGCAGAAAGTGAAATTTGGAAAGCAGTTATGGAGTAGAACAGATGAGGAAAGCGGATTCCCTGCCAACATACCATATTACGACCATATCTATTTACAGTTACCTCATCCTGATTCAGTGGATGTGGAGGGCATGCTACGTCAGTATTTTGCGGACACACCTTTTGCGAACGAGAAAGCAAGAGGAGTATCAATGACAAGAGGCGAGTTTACAAACTGGAATGTCATATTAGGAGCAACATCAATGGGTTATTCTTGGAAGCAAGAAGAGATCCAAAGATTAGTGAATGACATAATCGAATGGTGGCACAAGTATAAGAAACGACTATCCCATAAGGAGGAAGCGTCGCTTCTACATTCGATACCGGAGGAATATGAATATCGCATGCAGAAGATTATCGCTATTCTGTCTCACGTAGTTCGATCGAATTGGGAACTCGTTGCGGAAGAGCAAAAGGTGCAATTGAATGATTTGGTAAATGATAGTCGATTGTATACGAACCATTACCTTAGTTTGCAAGCGATATTGTCATCTGAGCAAACTCTAAATGGCGACTATACGGAAGATATTATTGAGAGTGTATCATCACTGGAAGAGAGAGATGTTCGAGCCGGAGGATTGGCTGTGCAATATATGGCTGTCCGAAGAATTTTTGAAAAATCGATAGTTGATTCGGTGACCTGCTTCTTCCGATATGGAAAATCAGTAGGTATGACATCGATTCTAACGACCTTGGAGGAGTTGTTGAATAGAGGTTGGCAACCGGATGCAGACCAGCAACGGGATTTATATTTAGGGTTGAATAATCAATACAAGTCAACTCAGATAGGGCAGTATGATTCAGAGTTAGACGTTGAAGATAAGTTGCTTATTCGTCAGAAATGTGTGGAGATGTCGTCTGTGATAAAGCAAAAAGTAGATGTTAAGGACGGACGATTAACATCGATGATATCGCAATGGCTTAAAGTAGCAGAAGATGAGAATGAGTTTTGTGAGATAAGGAATGGAATAGCAGAATAGAAAGAGATATGAGTAAGTATTGGTGGTTATATTTGATTGCTATAATTGCACTAATTCTGATAGGTGTAACAGCTTATCAGAATCAAAAGGTATATGAGAAGCACACTAAGATTGATGAGAAAGTCGCAGAAGAGATAGATTCGATAGCCGGATGCGTGCAGATAATAATGAAGCAAAATGATTCGATACTCAATACGTTGCAAGAGCAAACGCGATTAAATTTCATAACTAACCAGGAGTTACGTGGAATACGGAGAGAATTAATAAAGAGCAATAAACGGAATAGTAAATGATGTTTGATTTCGTAAACTATACATATAGCGGGATACTTTCGGTAATAGCAGCCTTAATCGGTTTAGGGTTGCCGTTGATAATAGATAGGATTGAAGGTATAGATGAGCGCTACAAATCGACGTTGCTAACGAAACGTTTTAAGCAAGAATCTTCGTTTACGTGGTATATTGTATTGACGATTGCCAATGTGATTGTTGCTATTGTTGCTCCTTTTGTGATGGACAATAGTGCAAATGCACGTATATGGATAGCAGTACAATCCGGGATGCTGGTGATGTTGCTGGTGAATTTGTATATACTTTTTGCAGATATGTTGGTGTACACTAATCCGATAGAATTGCAAGAACGGATTTTGCAAGATTTTCACGAGCATAAAAATTCACCCAAGAAAGCAGAGCAGTATTTCAACCAATGGATAGATTTGACTCCATTCATTTTAAATTCGGCAGATGATAATGTGGCTCAGTCGGTTTATAATGAATGGTATTCCTATTTGTCTGAATTTTATCAAAAGACAGAGGATGTTAGGGAGTTCGATGATTATTTTCTAAAAGGTTTAACTCGAATAAATGAGAATCTATGTACCGGTAAGCGTCGATTGATGTCGATAAACAATGGTAATTCGATAGTCAAGTCGTTGCTGCCTCCAGACAAACGAGCCATACCAGAGAAACATTATATGCATCTATGGCGAAATTTGCTGTTGCAATCATTCTATGATAGAGATGAATGGATCTTGGAATATTGGGATAGTGCGTCTCAACATTACGAATACATGATGCGAGAAGCAGATGAGAAAATACAATGGAGGTTCCGTGAATTTCACTTGATGCTTGTTGCAACACTGTTGCGGCAAAAGAAATATAGTTTGGTACAGGATATGATGAATCTTTCACATTCAATACCTGAGACGTATCCATTAGTGCCTTCTTCGGTTGCAGAGATATTGCGTGCATTTTATCGGATTAATAAGAAAGCAGATGAGCCTAATAATTTTGCATATTACGAGTCCCATTACCCAATTCCTAATATGCATGGTATAAGCGAAGGTGTGGTATTAGGGACGGTAAACAAATATCTCGCGTTGTTAATATACCGAGTATATTCATTGCATTGGCAGTATGGGCAGTCGGCTGCACTTAATAATGGCATATCGGTCAACCAGGATACTACATTATTCGAATTGAGTAAATGGCGAGATTCATTGAAAATCATTGAACATTGGCTAAAGAGATTGGAAAATGACAAGACATTGATGGATTTGGTGTACTATGAGGGACTTGAAGGAAGACAAGTGCCGAGTCCGGAGCAAATTATGGCAGAAGCACAGGAGTTTGTAGAAAGAAGCATTGAACAACGCAGGGTGAGCGGGGCAAATAGCGAGGCAATTATTGCAGAAGAGAAAGGTAGTGTGGTTGCTGCTATTCTAAGTGCAATTGTTCCATATAAGGTGTTTGAACGTAGTGAACAACATAAAGGAAAGACTTATAAAGTCAATTGCACGGTAAATGCGCCAATCGAAAATACTGCATTCCAAGAAAACCCGGATGTTTGTTTCGTAGAACCGGAGGAAGGATTAGTCAGGATTGCAATGGAACATCTGTCTATGGGCATAAATCAAGTTTTTTACAATGCTCCACGAATGCAAACATATATGATTGCTTTTGAATCGCTGATAGAGGCATTGGACAAACTCAAGATATCGGATAAGTATGCGATAATATCAAGTGGGTTGAATTGGCAATATTTCTCAGTATATTGCGATAAGATAAGATATCGCGAAAAAGAACGTGCCGGTGAATATAGTGGAATACCTATTTATGATATACCTTGCTATCATCCTGTTTTGAATAATATGATTTATGTGGTAGAAAAGAACCAATTGCCGCATCTTTCATATGTGCAGCCGGATGAGAGTCTGATAAATGACTATAAGCTTGAGAGGATAGATGGGCAATATGAAATATGGATGTCAATCAAGAAGTTTGCGGACAATCCAGAGATGCGTAAATTCGGAGAGAAACTCGGAAATGACATAAATACCTATTCATTATTTACGATAGGTTGGTTGCCCAGAATCACAATCCAGGAACAGATGTGGGCAGTGGCAATTAAGGTATCGTATGAATTTGTCAATGAAGGGAAGACGGATGACGTAGATAAGATAAAGTCCTTAAGGGCAATTAAAATGAAGTATAAGAAACAACAGAACGAAGGTGAATAATAATAATTCAATAGATTATTAATGAACTTCTTATGTATAATGTATGATGTATGAGCAGAATACCTAAAATAATTCACTACGTATGGACAGGAGGGGCACCGCTGCCGGAGTTGGCGGAGAGGTGCATGGCGAGTTGGAAAGAGCATATGCCGGATTGGGAGTATATGCGGAGGACGGAAGTCTCTCTTACCCAAGCGCTGAGCAAGCCTACCTCCGACATTGTTCTACGGACGGCCACCGGCAGTCCGATCGAGCAGAGCTCTTCACCCGTAAAGGGAAGAGAAAGGAACTGGTTAGATTATATGCCAACATACGTCAAGCAAGCGTATGAGGTGAGGAAGTATGCATTTGTGTCGGATTATGTGCGGTTGTGGGCGCTGGAGAAGTTAGGTGGTCTATACATGGATGTGGATTTTATGGTGTATCGGCCGTTTGATGAGTTGATGAACAAGTACCCGGCATTTGCCGGCTACGAAGGTTCCAAACGACAACCGGTGATGCAAGGTGTCATTGCTTCTGAGCCGCATGGCGCATGGGTAAGAGATATGCTTGGTACGTATGAGCATCGTATATTCGTCAAAGAGGATGGGAGTTTGGATATGACTCCGAATACCGCCTATTTTACGGATCGTCTCGAGGTGCAAGGGTTTGTCGCTGATGGCATCGAGAAAGATTTCTATGTCAGAAATGTAGAGCCTTCGACTTTAGATGCTACGCATTTAGATTCTTCGAATTCAGAGGGGGTGTTTATGTTGCACGTACGGTATGGGCATTCTGTCCGGTGCTGACGACGGGAGAAAATGTAAGGACGACGGAGACGTATTGTGAGCATATGGGGGAGAGTAGTTGGGCGAAGAAAGGATGGAAAGCAAAGCTGTTGGGCTTGGTGAGTCCGAAGATGAGGACGAAAATTATAAAGATAAAGAGGAGCGTACTTGGATAGTACCATATATGGATGCATAGTGTACGGATTAAAGTGTGTTGTTAGATTTTAAACAAATAAAGAAATTACTCAAGCAAGATAATACGAACTTGCCGGTGGTGGCGACGAAGGTGGGTGGCATCCCTTATGTCGTAGTTGATGGCAAGAGTGGTTTGCTCTGCCAGTATGCGCATGTCGATGCGATGGCCGATATGGCTTATAGATTGATGACGGATGAGGCATTGTGGAAGCAGTATTCCGTTGCTGCACGCGAGATTGCAAAAGATTTCAATTGGACTGCGATAGCGGAGAAGATAGTTAAGTTATATAATGCTTGACGCATTATAGATGATCGGATAAGGCTAAAAGAAAGATATTGGGATTGAGATTATGACTAAATACGAGTTGCTGAACATATTATATGCAGAGCGAAATAGGGTTGAAAAAAACTACACAAGACCTGGATGGACTTTATGGGCTATAGGTGCAGCTATAGTATCTATGGGATGGTTAGCTTGGTCGTATGCTGAGCAATGCCAACATTGGAGATATGCTATAATGACATTTTACTTATTATATTTTTCGGGAAATATGATAGATACTTTGTCAATGCCTTTTCGATCGTTCCCACAAATCCCTATATGGACAAAAAGGAAAGGTGTTTCTTATTTGCAAGTCATGCTGCATATAATTGCATATCTCGGTTTTGTAATCATTCAAATTTTTATGATTCCATCTTCATTCTTCCCATGGATATATTGGATTTCCTTTTTCTTTAACATAATACTTTTGCTATTGATGAGTAAGTTTATTTCAATGATTTATGATGGAATCGTAATTAATGAGAAACAAAGTGAAAAAATATATCTTTTCTTTGTGGTTTTTGTTCCAGCTTATCTTCTTTGCGTCTTATATATGTTACAATTATCACATGATACAATTGCAATACACTTGGGCGCGATTTGTTATGCAATATTCTTCCTACTAACACTAATCCCGCTTGGACAAAAACGAATTTTCGCTCAAATAGATAGATTAATATCTACAGTCTTATACGAGAGGGATGAGGTAGAAGAGAAAGAAGTTTTGCAAGAATTAGAGTTATATACTATTGGTTTGCGTTTTGGAAAATATCTTTCTCAAAAGTATATGAAAGATTATATTTCTCGAATAGCTGACTTGATGGATTGTTCTAAGCGTTTAGTTCATTCATTGAAAACAGGCAATCGCGCCCAAACCAATCTGATCATACAAGAGGGGCAAATGATATATCAAGATCTAAGGGCATTAGAATGGAAGAGTGTTTCTTCTATTCGTACGGTTTATGGTTCGGAAAATGCGGACAATTCATATCAACCAATTCTATCCGCTAGTAAGGTGGGGGTGGCCGTTATGGACTTTTGGAATAAAGAGATTTCTATAAAAGAAATAGGCGAAGATGAACTTATGACGCAGGTTAAAAGTATATATGAGCAAACTATTGGACGTCCTGAAATTCAAAAACTTATAGATGATGAGTCTATATGGGTTTATAATATATCATAAGTAAGTCCGTCATCTGTATATTTTTATTTTCGCTCTCATTATAAGCTCTGCAATTGCCGGGCTTTTTTTGTGTATATGCGTGTGATTTTGTAATTTTGTGATGCCTTGGCGAGAGCCAGGGCTGTTTATTAACTACAAAATTACTAAATCATTATGAGAAAAGGCCTTGATTTAATGAAGAATGAAAGAATTAATGAATTAAAGAATTAGTGAATTAATGAGTTAGGGAATTAGGACGCTGCGCTGGAGGAAGAAGATGGATACCTGAAATGTGAGGAGTTGTAAAGAATATTATGCAAAAATATAAAAAAATATTATTTTGAATAAAATTTAATTCAAATATTTGTATAATTGAAATATTTGTTGTAAATTTGCACCCGAAAAGGTATAAAAATAGTGAGATGCTGAGAAATTATACCCGAAATGGTATAGAATCACATGTGTTGATATGAATTATACCCGAAATGGTGTAAAAATGACGAAGTTAGCTACGTTTGTCAAGGCCAAGCGCAAACAGTTTGGTTTGACGCAGGAAGAATTGAGCCGCAAATCCGGAGTTGGATTGCGATTCATCAGAGAATTGGAGCAGGGTAAAGAAACGCTCCGAATGGACAAGGTGAATCAAGTGCTTTGTCTTTTTGGCGCGGAATTAGGCCCCATGGAGTCCCAAGGACATTTATGATTTATGATTTTCGATTTTTGATTTTGTGATGAAAGCTGGTCGTGTATATTATAAAGGCGTATCGGCAGGGATATTACGTGAAGACGAAGATGGATTCATGTTTCAATATGATTCGGATTATTTGCAACGAAAGGATGCACAACCGATTAGTCTTACTCTGCCTTTGCGTAAGGAACCGTACGTATCACAGATACTGTTCCCTTTCTTTGATGGATTGATTCCGGAAGGTTGGTTGCTGGACGTGGCTGTAAAAAGTTGGAAAATTGACCAACGTGATCGAATGGGACTATTGTTGGCGTGTTGCAGCGATTGTATCGGTGCTGTTAGCGTCGAGCAAATCGAAAATGGTACATTGTAAATCGTTAAATCGTAAATGTTATGCGGTGTTTATGCTGTTATAGAGAGTTAATGACTGGTCAGAAAGACTATCATCCGGCCTGCGCGAAGAAAATGTTCGGTACGAAAGAAGTACCGAGTATGCCTTATGACCACACTCAGATCCGGCAGATAGCAAAGGCCGTTATCCGAACAAGAACGGCAGTTCCCGGAGTGCAAGCAAAATTGTCACTGGACATCCAAAAGGTTGAAGGAGAGATTGAACGATTTACCATAGTCGGATTGCAAGGTCGGTATATATTGAAACCTCAAACGGAGAAGTATGCCGAACTGCCTGAGAATGAAGACTTGACAATGCACTTGGCGGAACAGGCGGGAATAACAGTTGTGCCACATTGTCTTGCTCGGTTTGCGGATGGGAGATTGGTATATTTGACAAAGCGTATTGACAGGACGAAGAAATCTGAGAAGATAGTAATGGAGGATCTATGTCAACTATCGGAGCAATTGACGGAGAAAAAATATCGAGGCTCTTACGAAAAAATCAGCAAGGTTATCAAACAATACTCCGCTGCACCTATGCTGGACGTAGTGAATTTTTGGCAAGTAGTAATGTTCAGTTGGATTGTCGGCAATAGCGACATGCATCTCAAAAACTTCTCATTATACGTACCCAAAGGAGAGTATGTATTGAGTCCGGCGTACGATATGCTAAACACATTGATTGTAATGCCCGAAGACAAAGAGGAACTTGCATTAAATCTTAACGGCAAGAAAAGCAAGATTACATGGCGTGACTTCACACAGGCAATGACAGGAAGCGGTGTTCCTGAAAAAGTACAAGAGACAATACGGACACAGTTTATGAAAGTGCAAACGAGATGGGAAGAAACGATACGCAGCTCATTTCTCTCTGAAGAAATGCAAGATAGTTATATCGCTATGATCAATGAGCGATTAGGTCGATTGAGTATTTAATATGTGTAATGTGTAAGATGTAATGCTGATCCCTCGCCGTCCTTCGGGGCGGCTTTTTTGTATATAATGTTTAACGAATGAGCGAATTAAAGAGTTAGGGAATGAGTGAATGAGTGGTTGTGATTCCGGAAGGAGTTGCAACTTTTTTTTGTATGAGGGTGTGATTTGATCGTGAAATGAAAAATAAGTGTTAACTTTGCGGGCAATGGCGATAGTGCCAGAAACCGAATAAAAGTTAACACAAATGAAAAAAAACATTGATCTGGGTGCGGAGACGGTAGCGTTCGTCCGTTCCCGTATGGAAGAGGTACTCGGCGAGGACCCGCAGAACATCCGTCGAGTAGAGTTGAACGTAAAGGAGGTGAAAGAGCAAATCTTTCGCCTCTTTTATGATTATCAGGTTCGTCGTGGCTGGCCGCATGTGGCAGACAGGACTGCGGATGTGCTGGGTATGTCCCGCACACATGTCTATGAGTTACTGAAAAAGTAGGGCTTTTGAGCAATTGTCTGGTTTTCGGACAAGAATTGGCAAAATTTGCCGTACCTTTGCAGCGCCATTTGAAAAAGTGGCGTTGCTCTTTGATTTTTTGTGATAACCTCAAGTTTTATAGATAATCGAAAACGCGGAATCGACAGTTGCATATTTGCAACTTAGTGTATTTGTCTATCAGCCTGCTCGTATGCAAGCATCCGGACATACTGATCCCCAATTCCACTTACCAGCAACGATATGTCGTCGCTGTTAGATTCCTTTTAGAAAACGCACTACGTGCAAAAGAAAACATGTTTACCCGTGAACGTCACTAACCCGCGAGTTCATCATTCGGGTAAACGCCATGCGGAGAGTAGGTAATATATAGTGTTGAAAAGTAACATCGCTATAAATAGATCTGCTATTACATTGGTAGCTTCGCGCGATAAAAAATACGGTGGTTGCCGTATTTGCGCAGAAGCAAGGTTTTCGGTTATTAAAATCAGAAGATGTACAGGGTGCCGGTATCGTAGTGAAAACGCTCAATTTGTGCACGACGCTCAGTGCCGAAATTGACGAGGATAGCAATTGGGAATTTTGTGGCGCGGAGATATCCGAAGGTCTGGTAATGTTCCTTCTCGGTCAGTTGTGTCAGTGCCTTGCATTCCACGATGATATTACCAGCGGAGGATTCTACCACCAGATCCATTTTGATGAATGCCTCCAAAGGTTCACCGTTGAATAGAGGATGGTATCGCATCTCTTTATGGAATGTCAGCCCCTTGGCTTTGAGTTGTTTGGATAGTGCTTCTTGGTAGATATATTCGGGGAGCCCGCCACCTAACTGGCGATAGACGTCATGGATGCATCCGATAACGTCATATGAGGCGTCCACTAATTGCTGGCGTTGGGGTTCTGCTACCTGTTGTAGGCGTTCCGGCTTTTGCGGCAGAAATGATTGTAGTTCTTCTTTGGTCATAGTATTGATTTGAAAATTCTGTGCAAAAGTACTACAAAAAATTGAATTATACAAATATCTGTGCAGAAAGTTTATTAATTAATCGAAAACGCGGAATCGACAGTTGCATATCTGCAACTTAGTGTATTTGTCTATCAGCCTGCTCGTATGCAAGCATCCGGACAGCCTGATACCCAATTCCACTTACCAGCAACGATATGTCGTCGCTGTTAGATTCCTTTTAGAAAACGCACTACGTGCAAAAGAAAACAATCTGTCCACGCAATTCCCTCGAAAATGCGACAACCATCGCATTTTATCCTTTCACACACTGTAATACCTCAGAAATGGATTACGCAAATATCTGTGCAGAAAGTTTATTAATTAATCGAAAACGCGGAATCGACAGTTGCATATCTGCAACTTAGTGTACTTGTCTATCAGCCTGCTCGTATGCAAGCATCCGGACATACTGATCCCCAATTCCACTTACCAGCAACGATATGTCGCCGCTGTTAGATTCCTTTTAGAAAACGCTTCGCAAAAGAAAACATGTTTTTACACAAACTTGCTAACCCGCGAGTTTCTAAATGTGTAAAAAACCCATGCGGGATGTGGTTTTGTAGCGTAGTAATATTTAGCGTTGCTAATGCTCGGAACTTTCACACGGTTAAAAGTAAGCAGGTTAGCTTACTTGTGTGAAAGAAGGTTTTCTTCCTTGTTTTCTAAAAACAGCCGACAATGCCCATCTTATGGGTAATGTCAGAGCGCAGATGATTATTAAGGGCGATGGGAGCTCGCTCACAATCGCATTAAGAAGCATATACGCTCAAGGCCGCGTAGGCCAATAGCCATGCGGACGGAGGCTGTGCGTTTTCGGTTATCTCAAAAAAGCATACGGCGTAAGCAGATCGTTAGAGGCTTGACAGAAAAGAAAGCCGATAAAAGAAAGTAAGCAAAGAAAATTAAAAAGAAAAGTCCGACCAGTCCATAGCGTAGCTGTTAATACGCTTGCGCATGGTCAGTCGGTCGGACAAGAAAATTAAAATTATATGAAACCACCGTTTATTGAATTTTGGCACTCCTACGTGCCTCAGAAACAGTATCACAATCGCTATCTGGCGTGCCAGAAGTTATGGGAGAGTATGGACGAAACGGCCTGCAGAAAGATCCTCGATGAACTGCAACGGGATTCCGCAGAGCACCGTCAGCATGATAAGAATCCCTATTTCTATCTCATCGATTGGGAACCGCCACAACCTCATTGGTTGACTCCCAAAGAAGTAGGATATCTATTGGCGCAACATGTACTTTTGGCTGTTTGCCGCAATCCTGTCACCAACACGTATGGAACGGTCACCCAGAAAGAGGCGAGTGAGTACCAATTGGAGGTGCATCATCTTATGAGATAGGGGTTAGGTTTTAGGGATTAGAGTTTAGGGATTAGGGGTTAGGGGTTAGGGGGAGGAGGGTATAGAGACGTACAGGATGCGAACGAGATGCGAATGAGAATGAAAGGATTAAGGAGTTAAAGAGTTAAAGAATTAAAGAATTAAAGAATGAAAGCAGAATTGATAATACCGATTGATAGATTGAGAGGGGCATTGAGGAAGGATGGATATTACTTCCGGATGTACAAGAACCAACAGATTGTGCAGCGATGCCCGACCAAATGGAAAGATACGCCGGCGAGAAAAGCCGCGAGAGAGAAATTTGCCGCTACATGGGGCAAAAGATATAAAAAGGATGTTTAATGTTTAATGTTTAATGATTTAAAGAAATTATGGCAAGAGTAACACCACCAATGGGGATCAGGAGTATCTCCGGAAAAGTAGGAAACGTATGTTTCAGAACAATGAATGGAAGCGGGAAAGTGTATATGAGCACACTGCCGGCTGCACGTAAAACCTCACTACGCCCGCGTGAGGTTGTCAATCAAAATCGATTCGCCAAGCGCGCGGAAATCGTGCGCATGATGAAGAAAGCCGGATCAAAATTACCCGTCCGTGAACTTTGGAAACTAGCATCTCAAGCAGTGTAGCCTATGAGTAAACAGAAGATGTATAAGAAAGGAGATCTGCGTAAGACGCTGGAGAAGAAGATGCAGAAGACAAAGCCAGGAACAAAAGTATCCGCTAAGGAGTTTGCTCGATGGTTCGGGATCTATTGCGATATGAAAGGTAAATCCGATGATATCCGCAATGCGAAAGAACTGGAGCAGGCAGAGGTGGAGGAATTGGGCGATTGGTTTGGGTATGAACTCATTGAATGAGCATTTTAGATTTAAGATTTTTGATTGAAGATTTTGAGGAGGGTGGGAGGGAATTTTGCATTAAAAGTGCATAAAATGATAATCGCTTGGTGCATATTTATAAAAAATAACCTAAAAGTTAATTTTTCTTCAAAAATATTTGCACATATCAAAAAATTATTGTAATTTTGCACCGAATTTCGAAAAGAATATAACTTATAGGTTGGCAAATGGATATTGAAGCAATATATGAACCATATATCTATAGCATCAAATATGATGGTCAAAGGAAATGTGAATTTTACCGATTATTTGATGCTTGGGGCGATATAACGGAGGTGGTTGAGTTCATGAGAGCCAATCAGAAATATCTAGATAACGCAATATGGGGAGAGGAGTGTACTCCGGAAAGTGCAGCCGGTAAAGTGCTTGATGAGGCACGAGAATTGGCAAAGATATTTATAGACCTATATAAACAGACAGAAAGAGGCGAGAAGCCTGATTACGATTCACATTTTAAATTTTTAGATGGCAAATACATGGTATATGAATATATCCCAATGAAATCGTACGGGCCAGGTCGACCATCATTTCTAAGGATGTATGCCATCAAACTAAAAAACAACTTGTACGTCATTACCGGTGGAGGAATTAAATTGGCTGATACGATTCAAAATTCGCCGGATCTCAAAGACCATGTAATTAAAAACATTGACAATGTAAGGGCATGGTTGAAGGATAGTGGAATCATTGACGAGCAAGATATATAATTAATTATTATTCAAAATTTATCTATTATGGCAATTAACACAGAGCGGCTAAAAGAATTGGCCAAGCCGCGTGATGGACGCGCACATCAAGAATTCCTAGAGCGTTGGGAAGACAAAGCGTGGCTAACCTATTCGCAAGACATCGCGTTGGCGCTGCATTATTACATGCGGACAAGCGGATTGACGCAGCGCGAACTTGCGGATATGATGGGCGTGAGCTCGGTATATGTAGGCAAATTGCTGAAAGGAGGAGAGAACCTGACCCTCGAAACGATATGTAAGATACAAGCTGTCGTAGGTGGGAAGCTAATCAATGTGGAAAAACCATACGAAAGACCCAATATTATCCAGTCGACACAACCATACGTAGCATCGCCGGAGATAGAGTTTAGCCCGGTATATCATAGGTCAATAAGGGGGAGAAATAGGTGTTTGCATTCAAATATGAAAGTGTGTGCATATAGTTAATCATTTATGAATATGAAAGCTCAAGTACAATATCGTTTTCGTAAGATTGAAGTTCCGCAGTTCGCAACGTTTAAGGAGAATTATTCGGAGCAGACAAAAGAAGTGTCTTTCCAGACGAATACACAATTCAGCTTTGATAAAGATCAAAATGTATTGAGTAGTCGTATTGATGTTTCGATGTATAAAGATGACAAACCATTATTGAAAATTGAGATATATTGTTATTTTGAGATAATGGCAGATTCTCTCGAAAATATCCGACAAGATAATCAATATATATTTGATCCGGGACTATTAGTTCAATTTGCCTCGTTAGGCTACGGCACGTTGAGGGGAGTTATACATGAGAAGACCTTAAATACTCCGCTGAATAATTTTATTTTGCCACCTTTGTATTATGGTGACATCATAAAAACGGCATTCGCGGTTCCCGTATAAGTCATTAAATTATACAGAAATACAGCAGTAGTGATGAATAATCGCTGCTGTTTTTTTTGTGTAAGTATGGGGCAAAAATGAGTAAATCGCACTAAAAACCCGAGTAAATCCCACTTCGACCTCAAATCTCTTGCTTTTCGCTCATTTTAGATGTATCTTTGTCGTCGGAATTGGAGATCAATGACATCATTACTACGTAATTCGTGAAATTGTCTCAATTCCTCCTCTTCGAACCGCAAACATTATATTGGTTTACGTTTCGATTAATTATAAGGATAACAAACTACATAAATTATGGCATATTACAAATTGATCAGAATGCCGGCGAATGGGAGAGCCGTGAGAGGGAGATTGTACGAAGTGAAAGAAAAGCGATCTGAGGAGATATTGATCCCGCTGTGCGACACGCTGGAGAATGCGGATTATTTGATACCCGCGTTAACATACGGAATAGGCGTGACAATGAGTCCGAAGTTCAAACGGTTACTTCCCATCGTCCGACAAGTTCCCGGACGTGAGGGAATACGATGTCATAGAGGCTCTCGCCCTGAGCACAGTAAGGGTTGTATCCTTGTTAGCAGCGCAGATGAGCAGCGTTTGACGGCTCAATGGTTGGCAGAACAGACAGCTCATGAAGAGATCCGGCTTGAGATATGCAATCATACGAATTTAAATATGAAATAGAAAACCTACATAGATAAACACATTTCATGATATAAACCAAAAAAGATTATAAGGATAATGTCAAAAATGTTCTAATCCGATTAGAACGGAAGGAAAGAAAGAAGCCGCATAACATGCGGGATAATTAACAAAATATTAACAAACCAAAATCTTAACTATTATGGCAGAGATTAAACCGATGGCGCTCATTGAGAGCATGAAGAAGAAAGTGTGCGAACACAGTGATGTTTACTTTCGCACGAACAAGCAGACCGGAAAAGTAACGACCGGCAAGTTGTGTAACCCGTCGACAAAAGAGCCGAGTGCGGCGCAGACGGCTGCGAAAGCACGTTTCAGAAAGGTGCAGGCCGCCGTTCGCGTTATTTTGTCCGATGCGACAGAAAAGGCGAAGTTGCAAGCGGAGTTCAGAGCGCAGCACACGTATGGATCGTTGTTTGGCTATGCGATGCACAAGCTGAATGATCAGTACGATGAGAACGGGGATCTGATTAATGATTAATGATTAATGAATATCTTGTTATGAATAAAACACAGATTTTTAAGATCATTGAGACCATTGTGGTTGCGTTGCTTACGTGCTGCGCCATCGCCCTTGGCATGACGAGTTGTAAGGCATGGCGAACGATAACGACTACGCAAACGTATGTCACCCAAGACGGGGACAAGTCTTCCACGGTAACGTTCACTACCAAGCAGGTAGAGGACTATCAAGGGAAGAAAAAATGAACTCCAGATACCATCTGGAACAAAAAACGATGTTTTATTAACCAATTAAACCAAATTTTAACTATGGCAAAAGTAGAATGGAGTGCCGGTATCGACAGCGTGTCCGGCGCATTGAGTAAACCGGGATCGAACCCGCAACACAGCTGTAACAAAATGCTGCTTGGCACCCACCGTGTAGCAGCCACCACGAACCCTAATTGTAACCGTCTGTTCCTGCGCAAGAAAGTGAAACGCAGCACGCCGGTGAGTGCACACGAGCGCGATATCCGCAACCGCTTCACGGCAGTCAGCATTGCAGTCGCGCAGCGTGCGCAAGACCTGACGCAGATCACCCAGGATCAGATGGCATTCAACGCGCAGAAAGATGCGGCTGGTGGTAAGAAGACGATGAAGGCGTACCTCTGGTCGCTTGAGATGGCGACGTATGATGCCGCTCACCCGCAGGGGTAAGGCTAGACGCTATGCGTTTAGACTGCGTTTAGATGCCGGTGGCATTTAGAACTGCGTATTAGAGATGGAGCCTTTCCCGAGAGGGAGGGGCTTTTTGTATATTATAACCGAAAATGGGTTACGGGTTATGGGTTATGGGGGGCAAGTTTCAAGTTTCAAATTTATGATTTAGGTCGAAAAACTCAAAAAAAATTGATTTTCTAGCTAAAAAACTTGTACATTCAAATTTTTTGTTGTAATTTTGCAGCGGGTTTTAAAAGTAATGGCCATTTCGGAAATGTAGATTACAAATTTATTAGCTATGCAATTTTTTGATAGAAAACGGGAAACAGAATCCCTGCAACAGATTCAAAACCAATCTCTTCAACATGCGCAGTTCACGGTGCTAACCGGTAGAAGGCGTATCGGAAAAACATCGCTCGTTTTTCATGCCTACAAGGAGCAACCCTTCCTCTATTTCTTCGTCAGCAAGAAGGCGGAAAGCGAGTTGTGCGAGGGCTTCCAAAAAGAGATGGAAATCAAACTCGGCATGCCTATGTTGGGCCGGGTAATCCGTTTTGCGGATATCTTCGAATATATTATGCAGCTGGCCAAGCAACGCCCGATAACCCTCTTTATTGATGAATTCCAAGAGTTCCTGAAGGTCAATCCGTCGGTATATAGCGACATGCAGCGAATTTGGGACATTAATAAGAATGAGGCACGTATCAACCTCCTCGTCGGCGGTTCTGTACAATCCATGATTCATAAAATCTTTGAAGACAAGAAAGAACCGCTCTATAACCGGCAGACCGCTATGATGAAACTGAACCGGTTTACGCCTTCTGTGCTCAAGGAGATACTATCCACTTTTAACGCGAATTATACTGCGGATGATCTGTTGGCGCTGTATAGTTTTACCGGCGGTGTAGCCAAATATGTAGAACTACTCATGGAAAAAGGGGCTACTACACGACATAAAATGATAGAAGCCATCATTCAACCTGACTCGATATTCTTGTCGGAAGGAAAAAATCTGCTGATTGAAGAGTTTGGCAAGGATTATGGGATTTATTTTTCTATTCTTTCGGCAATTGCTACCGGGCATAGCCAGCGAAGCCAAATAGAAGATTTGGTCAACCGGGAAATAGGCGGTTATCTCAGTATGTTGGAGGACACGTATGGAATTATCAGAAAACACAAACCCATGTTCTCCAAGACAAACAGCAATGTGCGGTACCGACTCGATGATAACTTCCTTAGCTTCTGGTTCCGATTCATCTTTAAGTACAATTACATGATGGAAATAGATGCCTTTGATGCCCTTCGGGAAATAGTTGAGCGCGATTATGAAACATTCTCGGGACGGATGTTGGAACGCTATTTCAAAGACAAATTGATTGAAGAAAAGCAATTCACGCAGATAGATAACTGGTGGAGTAGGAACGGAGAAGATGAGATAGACCTAATTGCCATTAATGAGTTGACAAAGAAGGCGGTTTTCTATGAAATCAAGCGCAACGAAAAAGAACTGGACTTGCCCTTGTTAGAGCAACGCACGAATACCTTCCTTGTCTCTACTCGCGAACTCAAGAAATATGCTATCTCATTTACGGGATTATCACTGATGGATATGTAAAATCAAATTGTCACCAGTTTAAGATGCTGACTGACCACCGAAGGATGAGCGGGAAGACTGAGAAGAAAACCTTCTTTCCCGCAAGTGAGCTAACCCGCTTACTTCTTGATGCGGGAAAGTATAAAATCAGATGGTTGTCTGATTTTGGTTGGATTTGCGCTGGTCTCCGTTTTTCTTTATAACCGAAAACGCGTAGCCGTTCGAGCCAGTTGGCTCTAATGCGTTAATGTCTTTTCATTCGATCGTGAGCGAGCTCCCATCGCGCTGAATAGCCATTCCCGCCATCGAATACATTTGAGACGATTCGATAAGGCTACTTCCAGAAAACAAGTAAGAAAACTGTCTTTCATGTAAGCATACTAACCCGTATGCTTTTTATCACATGAAAGTGTAAATTCAGATGGTGTGGCGGAACTCCCGACAAACCACTCAACACGGGGTAATGGTAAGAGTTCAACTATAGAGAAAATCTCGGTTGCTGTCTAAGAGAGCAAGTTCGAAGAAATCTTACATATTTATACGATCTAAAGTAGTTGAAATATGCAGTATTGGCGAAAAAAATAAGAAAAAATGAAGAATTAATGGCATACGCTTGCGTATGTCATTTTTTTTAGAAAAATATTTCTGTATCTTCGAGGGCACCGACACGGTAAACATACCGTATTTTGTTCTAAGTGCCATACTAATCCTCAGAGTGGGGACTCTTCGGATATGACACTTGGAGTGTTATCCGAAACACTCCTTCACCTCGAAAATACAGCATTTTTGTTCTACGTATCGAACTAATCCTCAGAGTGGGAACTCATCGGGTTCGACACTCGGAATGCTATTTAAAGCATTCCTTCATGTGCGAAAAACAAGTTTTTCGACTGCAAAAATCAAATAAACTTGATTATTTCATCAAAAAACTTGTGTGTTCCAAATATTTTTAGTAACTTTGCAGCCCAAATTGTGCGCATGTATACATGAGTGCGTGTTATATGCGTGCATTCAAGAAAATGATGAAATGGGCTCACCATTAAGTGCATAGCACGTCACCATTAAGAAATAAACATTGTTTGATAACATCAAATCGTCGTGACAAATCAACAAAATCCATATAATCCCCCCCCCATGCAGCCTCATATGCCGCAGGGAGCGCAGTTCATGCCGCCACAGGGGGCACCGTTCATGCCGCCCATGCCGCCGAGACCACGAACGTGGCGGGAGAGGATGATGCGGCGGTATGGTATGGATACGGCGATGCAGCTATCTACGAAGGAGGCAATGATCATTCCGAACTGGATAGTCGGCAAATCGATTGTGTTCTTCTTTATAGCGATGATTGCCTGCTGGGGCGTATTCGGATATGTGCCGGCCTTTGATCTATGGATGATAGCTGCCATCTCTGTAGTGCTGTTTTTCTATGGCGGAGCCTCTATGTCCAAAAGCTGGGCGAAAAACAAAGAGAAACGATTCTTGCGAAATGTTTTTGTAGCCGGATTTGTGATTCGATTATTGTGGGTGCTTTATTTGTATTTTATATTTAACCCTGAATATCACGGAAATACATATGGCTCAACAGGCGATGTGGATTGGTATATGCCGTTTGGAAAGGCAGTGTCTCAGTGGATAAGTAATGGATTTGATAGTTCATTTGAGCAATTAAGGTTAACCTGGCATAGTGCTATAGATGATGCAGGCTATCCGATATGGCTTGGAATCGGATATACTATATGGGGCAATCTTAGTGATGTCTTTGTACCAATGCTGATAAAATGTATATTAGGCAGTTATTGTGCGATTAGTATCTATCATGTGGCCAAGCGACATTTTGGAGAAGGTACAGCACGGTTGGCTGCAATCTTTATTTGCGTAAATCCGAATATGATTTATTGGTGCGGAATAATGTTAAAAGAAACCGAGATGGTCTTTTTGGTGTGTTTGGCAATAGATAATTTTGACAAGGTGCTAAGTTCCGGTAAACGCTATACAATTAAAGCGTTATTACCTGGGCTATTAGCCGGATTAGCATTGATGTTTTTTCGAATGGCATTAGGAATGGTCATCTTTTTGGCAGTATTTGCACATATCGTTATGGCATCAAAACGCGTGATGAGTAAGGGGAAGAAAATCTTAGCAGGCGTACTAGTTGCTGCCGTATTGGCTGTATCTATGGGCAATCGCATTTTGACGCGTTCCGAAGAGTTGCTAGAAGAAGTGAATTCACACCAACAAGAAAATAATATGGAATGGAGAGCAGAGCGTGACGGAGGGAATACGTTTGCTAAATATGCCGGTGCAGCTGTGTTTGCACCATTGATATTCACTATTCCATTTCCGACATTCAATACAGCAAATGAAGCCCAATTACTACAGGTACAATTGTCTGGTGGTAGTTATATTAAGAATGTCTTTTCTTTCTATGTTATTCTAGTAATGATTATGATGCTCTTAAGTGGAGAATGGCGAAGGCATGTATTTATATTGGCATATACCGTAGGGTATCATTTGGTGCTTGTTATGTCGAGTTTTGCGCAATCAGGGCGTTTCCATATGCCGGTCTGGCCGATGTTGATGCTTTTCGCGGCATATGGAATACAGCTCGCAAAAACCAATAAAAGAGTGCAGAAGTGGTTCCCAATTGTGTTGGTGCTGGAAGTGATGGTTTGTTTGGCTTGGAACTGGTTTAAATTAAAAGGAAGAGGAATGATTTAATAAGTGAGTGAATGAGTGAATGAGTGAGTGAATATGAATAAAAAGTATTATTTTAAGAATTTAGATGCATACAAGGAATCGAAGAACCTTGTTAAGATAGTATATGGTTTACTGAGTCAATTTCCGAAGGAGGAACAATATGCGCTTTGTGACCAACTGCGAAGGGCAGTTATATCCGTGCCTTCGAATATCGCCGAGGGAAGTGGACGCACTTCCGCTAAAGATCAAGCACATTTTATTGAAATGGCATATGGATCTTTAATGGAAGTTGAATGCCAAATAGATATAGCATATGATCTTTCATATATATCGCAAGATAGTCTCAATAAAGTTGAAGAACTAATAGATGTGGTAGCCGCATTATTGTCAGGTTTGCGCAATAAGTATTTGTCTTCACTCAACACTAATTCACTCAACACTAAACATTAAAATGCGAATATTAATAGTTAGTCGATATAAAAACAACTTCGCTGATCACCAGTTGCCGTTCGTGACGGAGCAAGGTGAGGCGATTCATGCGTTAGGGCATGAGGTAGAGTATTTCCTGGTAAAGGGAAGTTATATCGGTGCGGTGAAATCATTGAAGGCAAAAATCTGGGAGTTTAAGCCGGATATCATACATGCTCATTATGGACTTTCGGCGATTACCGCAGAGTTGCAGAACATGGTGCCGGTGGTGACAACGTTTCATAACGGAGAGACGCTTAATCCAATGGTGAATTTTGCTTCTTCATTGATGTCGCTGAGGGCGAAGCATGTGATATATGTGGCGCAGCATATACGAGATTTGAGTTATTTCAAGGCGAAGAACTATAGCATCATTCCGTGTGGGGTACCGATGGAGGAGATGATTATTACGCCAAAAGAGGAAGCCCGTAAGCAATTGGGATGGAATGCTGATAAGAAATATATCCTCTTCGGCGGAGCGTTCAGCAATACTCGGAAAAATTACAAGCTTCTTGCAGAAGCGGTTGAACGTTTAACGAATGAAGGAATGAACGACATTGAGGTGGAGGAGATGAAAGGGTTGAGTCGGGCAGAGTGCGTGCTGAGGATGTGTGCGTGCGATTTATTTGCACTCCCGAGCCATAGTGAAGGTTCGCCGCAAGCACTTAAAGAGGCGATGGCAGTTAATTGTCCGTGCTTGGCTACGGATATAACTGATGTACGGGAGTTGTTTGGCAATGAACCCGGTCATTGGATTTTGAGGAATCCACGAAAGACGCACGAGCGATGGGACGGAGATGAGAAGAGTTTGGATGAAATGGTGGAACTGCTGAAGGAGGCGTTGGCGTATGAAGACAGAACGAATGGCCGCGAACGGATTTTGAAGTTGGGGTTGAGTAATGAGCAAGTGGCAAAGCGGATTATCAAAATTTATGAAGGTATACTGAAAAGTGAAAAGTGAAGAGTGAAAAGTGAAAAGTGAAGAGTGAATAGTGAAAAGTGAATAGTGAAAGCTGAAGAGTGAATGAAGGAATCGATTTTGGTAAATAAGGCAATGGACTTTGCAGTGAAGATAGTGGAACTGCATAAGGAGTTAGTACACAAGAAGAAAGAGTTCCAGATAGCAGACCAAATCAAAAGATCTGGTACTGCTGTAGGTGTGCTAATCTGCGAAGCAAACTTTGCCGAGAGTCCAGCAGACTTTGTACACAAAATGAGAATCGCGCTTAAAGAATGCCACGAGACAGATTATTGGCTGACATTGTTAGAAAGGACAGAATACGTTACAAAAGAGAAGTTTGAGGAACTAATTGGTGATAATACGGAGAGATTAAACGTATATTAATTGCTAGTATAAAAACGCGATTAAATACTAGTGAAAAGTGAAAAGTGAAGACTGAAGAGTGAAAACATAAATATTCATAATTGATGACTAACACAACAATTGTAAAATGGGAGAAGGTAAAGCGATGGATTGCACGAAATATCGTGTGGTTGGTTGCGTTATGCATGTTAATCATCTTCCGAGGGGCTGTTGTGGAGTGGATAATTGATAATCTCGAGCCGATTACATGCAGCGTGGTTGGCGATAGTTGGTGGGTATTGGTAACATTATGCGTGGGAGTAGCACTATGTTATATAGCAGCACACAAGCGGTTGCAAACGCAGCATGAATCATGGTTGCCGAGATGTGAACGGCTGATATTTCTATTCATTGCCTATTTGATTATTCGTTGTAGTCCTGAATTGTACCTGTACGGCATAGATGGTTGGGTGATGAGTTATACGGATTGCGCATGGATATGCGTGATTGCGATAGAGATGTATCTCTATAGTAAAAGGAAGGCACGACAAAAAGAACGGCTAAGAAAGATTCAAGCGTCAGTGACAGACCCGTTCTTTGTGGATGCCCCGACCGTCATAGATGAGATGGATAGAGAGCAATATGCCATCCAACTGGTGAACAAGATACATGCTGGGACAGACGGAGAAGGAGCGTTTGCGATATTGCTGAATGAGCATTTCGGTACCGGGAAAACGAGTTTTATGCTCCAGTTGGAAGAGAAAGCAAAAGAAAAAGGAATAGCCGTATGTTGGTTCAAACCTTGGTTATATGATAATACCAAGGCGCTGCTTGAGAATTATATGCGCATCCTGCAAGAGATGTTGGGAGATAATGATTGGGTGCTTCGGAAAATGCTGGATCGATATGTGAAGGTACTATCTCCGATTGACCGATATCGGATTGCGCAATATATAACTTATGACGATATATCGACAGAGACGCAACTAACGGAAATAAAAGAAAAGCTCAGAACGAAGCGTTATCCGATTATCATGATGATTGATGATATAGACCGATTGCAGAGCGATGAGTTGCTGAGTTTGTTGCAACTGGTGCGTAATATCGCTGATTTTCCGTACGTATATTATATCATAGCAGGGGACAAGGAGGCACTGCAGAACCGGCTGAAAGAGAAAAAGATACAAGAGCCGGATGAGTATCTAAAGAAATTTTTTAATTTCGAGATATGTTTTCCTGCTGATGATACACAACTGATGAAGATTGTAGAACAGGGTATAAAAGAAGTGTTTAGGCGGTATGACAAGAGTGCGGAGGGAGTGCTACGGTTTATCAGGCAACTGAAATACAAAACCGAGATTTTTGCAAACATACGGGATGTCAAACGATATCTGAACGTGCTGGATTATACATTGGTTAATTTCCAAGCGCATGGCATTTTAGATGATGTATATATGCGCGATGTAGCCGGTATATGTATGATACAATGCATTGATTCTGAATTTTACAAGATATTGCGTGACCATAACGAGTATATATTGGAGTACAAAAATTGGCATTTGGAGGTACAATCGCATTTCTCGGATGTATTCAAGAACAGATCTGATAAAAAGATGCTGGATGATATGGCTAGAGCGCATACTTCATCTTCTCCGCGACCTGTCGGACAGATAGAGAAAGAGATAGAGGAGAAAGTAAAAAACATCTCGGATCTGGTACAATGGAGCAAGCCAACCAAAATGGAAATCATAGGCGAATTGTTAGGCATACTATTCCCGAGAACAAAAGCGGCTCCATCCAAAACATGCGTATGCCATCCGACCGAATATTTCAAGTATTTCTCTACAACATACAAAGGAACAGAGATGTCCAATGCAGAAGCTATCGGTATCATGCGCACAAGAGATGCGAATTTCAAGGAGATGGTGCGGAATATCATGCAGACGGGTCGGATAGAGGCTTTCCGGCATAAGATGGAATGGTATATGCAAACCCAGAAATACGATCGATTGTCGGCATTGGATTTGGTACTGGATGCATTTGACGTGGAATGGGAAGGGGACAAGCATAAAAGCGAAGATCATAAGAATGAGTGGTTCAAAATGTATTACGGGTCAGCCCTGTTGGCATTGTTCCAATTGCAGCAATTCGAGAAGAAAGATACGGCAAGCAAGGAGTGGGATAAGATAGCGTCGTGGCTGATTAGTACATCGCAATATGAACGGCGGATACTAGTCTTCGCTATGCTAAAATCCGATATCTCGAATCATGACGCCTATATCTTTGAGAATCCGGACGCGATCAAACATTGCATTCGTGCCTCAGAAAAGCAGTATGTGGCGAACGTATGGTCGAAAGCCAAATATAAGCCTGGGGTATATCGGTATATCAAGCAATTTATGGAGATAGATGATGCGATATCGAATTATGTAACTGATGCAGTTAAAGCAATGAAACAGAGAGAGGTATTTTTCTATCATTTAACAGCACTGACTGCTGATGGTTTGCAATGGAATAATGACTTCATCGATTGTGTCTTAGGGTCGTCAAGAGTATTTGATTTTGTTGACACTTCATGGTCGATGCTTGTACCGGATAAATGGGTGAAAGAGTTTTTGCGGTTTGACATGAAGCAAAAGCTTAAAGCGGAAGATATTAAGAAGAGTGATTTCTTGACCAATGCAGTAAAGTACTGGTGTAAGCCGAGGGCAAAAACGCAGAAAGAGATAAGAGATAAAAGTTAAGAGATAAGAGTTAAGAGTTAAGAGATAAGAGTTAAGAGTTAAGAGTTAAGAGATAAGAGTGAAGAAATAAGAGTGAAGAAATAAGAGTGAAGAGTATATGAAGGAATCAATATTGGCAAATAAGGCGATGGACTTTGCAGTGAAGATTGTTGAACTGCATAAAGAGTTGGTGCATAAAAAGAAAGAACGCGAGATGGCTGGGCAGATCAAACGTTCTGGTACTGCGATTGGTGCATTGTTGTGTGAAGCTAAGTTCGCTGAAAGTACTGCCGATTTCGTGCACAAGATGAAGATTGCGCTCAAAGAATGCCACGAAACAGATTATTGGCTCAACATTTTGCACAGAACCAACTACATTGATGATAAGCAATATGAGGATTTAGAGACTCAAAATACAGAGTTGAGAAAAATGTTAATCTCAAGTATTAATACTGTAACGAATAAAGAGGAAGAAAGCACTCTTAATTTTTAACTCTTAATTCTTAACTATAAAATGAATATTTTAACATATGATAATATTGATCGCGTAGAGTGGAGTAGGCTTGTGGAGACGAGTGCTACCGGGACATGGTTTCAGACTCCGGAGGCATACAACTTCTACGACAGTTTGCCAGAGCTTTTTAAGCCTTTCGTAGTAGCCGTAATAAATGATGCCAATGGTGACAATGGTGACGCTACGCTAAATGGTGGAGCGCTAAGAGGTGTTTGTGTTGGTTACGTCACGGTTGAAAAGTCGGCATATAAGCAATTCTTCACGCGTCGTGCAATCATCATAGGGGGACCGGTGATCGCGAATGACGCTACTTCAGAAGAGGTGGAGACTCTTATGAAAGCTGTTCGCGATCAATTTAAGATTTTTGATTTAAGATTTTTGATTTTAAACGCTCCAATTTACATCGAATGTCGTAATTTCAACGACTATTCTCGTTGGAAGGATGCATTCGCTTCTGCTGGATATGAATATAAGAAGCATCTGAACTTCCATGTGGATACGAGTAGTACGGAAGTGGTGGAGGCTAACTTGGGAAAGAGTAGAAAGCGGGATATACGAACATCCTTGCGCGAAGGAGCGACGATAGTTGAATTAAATGCAGGGCACCTAGATGCTGCGCGTTTAGATCCTACGGATATAGAAAAGAAAAAAGCAGATGAGTTAAGGATGTTGCATGAGTACTATGACATCCTGCAAAACCTGTACAAGACGCGTGTCAAGACTCCGTTGTTCCCATTCTCGTTCTTTGAGAAGTTATGGCAGCATAAGGATGGAAGGTTTATTCTCGTGGTGCTGAATGGTGAGATAATAGGTGGAACTGTTTGCGTAGAACAAGAAGGTAAGTGTCTATATGAATGGTTTGCGTGTGGGCGAGACGGTGAGTGGAAATCTATCTTTCCCTCGACCTTGGCTACATACTCCGGCATACGGTATGCAGCGGAGCATGGGTGTGCACGATTTGATATGATGGGAGCCGGTAAGCCGGATGAGGCATACGGAGTGAGGGATTTTAAAGCAAAGTTCGGAGGCAGAGAGGTAGAACACGGAAGATTTCTTTGTGTCACGAAGCCGATGCTGTATAAGGTAGGAACAATGGGTGTAAAAATGCTTAAAATGTTTAAATGATTCCGCGGTTAGACATACGATTTCCACTGAAGCGCCAATGGCAGTATTGGTTTGGCAAGCAGTACGAGCCCCAAGGAGGCGAGTTTCTGCTCAATCACGCGCGTTCCGGTACCATATTGGCACTAAGGGCGTCCCTACCTAATGGAGGGCGAGTAGGTGTTGTGGCATATAATTGTCACACTATTGCTAATGCTGTAGTTAACGCAGGATGTACTCCTGTGTTTGTGGATGTGATGGATGAACTAATGATAGATATAGAATCTATACCAACCAATCTGGATGCAATCGTGGTGACCAATTTGTTTGGTATACAGAATGATATTGAGGCTATACGAAAGCATTTGCCGAATGCGATAATCATAGTGGATAATGCGCATGGATATGGACTTCCGGCCGAAGGAGATTTCACTATCTATAGTATCAATCAAGGGAAGTTTCCAGCATTAGGAGAAGGAGGGATATTAACGGTTAATGGTGATCGATTAAAGGTTGAAGGGAAGATTGATGATTTATATAAGACATTGCCAAAATATAGTATTCTTGCACAGAGCAAGTTGTTTGTGCAGATGTGGGTGAAGGCTGTGGCTTATTCGAAGATTTGCTATTGGTTTGTGCGGAGGTCGAAAAAGAATGCTAATCCTAAAGTGCACGAACAAGTTGTACTGAAACAAATGGCACCGGGAATACGGAGGCTCTATCGCGCATGGTTGCCCTATGCTGAGGATGCTATTGCGGTCCAGCAGCAAAATGCTGCGATAATGAGTGAGAGAATGAAAGAATTAGGGAATGAGTGTATATTGGGAGAAAATGCATTTATGCTGATTGCTCGTTGTGAGAATCCCGAAGAACTGAAGGACTGGTTCGCCGCACGAGGCGTAGAAACAGAGACGCATTTTAAGCATGCTATTGATTGGGCAAAAGAGTTTGGTTATGTTCCCGGCTCGTGTCCGAAAGCGGAGGAGATGACAAGACATTTATTAATGATACCAACGTATAAAAGAATATGAAAGTTTTATTCATGATTAGCCATCCAGCACATTTTTGGATGTTCAGGTACACGATTGACAACCTTAAGCGAGATGGGCACAAAGTAGTAGTCGTCATTCGACCGAAAGACGTGCTTGAACAGTTGTGCATCAATGCAGGTATGGAGTTCTATAAGGTAAAGAACAGACCGAAGAAATGGGGTATGTTCGGACTAGCCATCTTTCTTATAGAGAAAATCTTCGAAGTGCTTCATATCGCGCGGAAAGAAAAACCGGATATTTTAATAGGTTCAGACGGAGTATTGGCTGTGGTTGGTAAACTGATTCGCAAACCGGCATTTGAGTGCTACGAAGATGATGCGGAAGCGATTGCATTATACGCGAAAATGTTCTTCCCTATCTATACAGGCGTCATTTGCCCTGAATGTTGCAGCGCGTGGAAATGGGCAGATAAGAAGATTGCTTATCCGTCTTATCATGAGTTGGGATACTTGCATCCCAATCAGTTTACTCCCTCACGCGAGAAAGTGGAGGCATATGGAATAGATGTGGATAAGCCATATATACTCATACGTTTTGCACAACTCACTGCGCATCACGATGTGGGTATTCATGGTATCAATACGCAAATAGCTGAACGGATAATCGAGATGCTCAAACCGCATGGACGTATCTATATCACTTCCGAACGCCCGCTCGAACCGCAGTTTGAACAATATCGTATCAAGATTAATCCTCTGGATATGCACCATGTGATGGCTTTTGCGTCACTATATATTGGCGACAGCCAGACCATGGCTGCTGAGGCCGGAGTGGTAGGCACACCGTTTGTGCGGTTGAATGATTTCGTAGGACGATTATCGTACTTGCACGAATTAGAAGCTCCAACGGACTTCACGCCACGAAGTGATGGATATGTGCCGAAGATAGATGCTCATGTGCCTGATGATGTGCATTATAGCTTGGGCTATGGACATAAGACGGCCGATGTAGAAGGATTCTTTAAATCCATTGAACGTTGGCTCGCAATGCCGGATCGCAAGCAAGTATGCGCGGAACGACGCGCTAAGATGTTAAGTGAGAAGGTGGATTATGCCAAGTTCCTTACCTGGTTCATAGAGAATTATCCTGCTTCCGCTGAGCAAACGAAGAAGGCGGATGCGGATTTTTGGGAGAAGTTTAAGTGAGAAAAAAACATAAAACTATGCATATAACATTGATTGCAGGGGCGAGGCCCAATTTTATGAAGGTGGCACCGATAATTAAAGCGATTAAGGAGTGGAATAAACAGCCTAACCCCAACCCTTCCCTAAAAGGAAGGGAGAATGGAATAGAGTATCGGCTGGTGCATACGGGGCAGCATTATGACAAGAACATGAGTGACACATTCTTTGAGGAGTTGGGTATTCCGGCTCCGGATGTGAACCTCGGTTGCGGCGGAGGAACGCAAGCGGAACAGACTGCGGCTATCATGATAGCGTTTGAGCAGGACCTGATGGCGCATCCGGCGGATATCGTGCTGGTGGTTGGTGATGTGACATCGACCATGGCTTGTTCGATTGTAGCGAAGAAACTGAACACGAAGGTGTGTCATGTGGAGGCAGGTATCCGCAGTTGGGATCTGACAATGCCGGAGGAGATCAACCGTATGGTGACGGACAGTCTGGCGGATTATATGTTTACGACGAGCGAAGTGGCGAATCGTAATCTTGTTCGCATGGGAGCGACGTTGATGAATGATGGAATGAGCGAGGCGATGCCTCTCAATGATGGAATGATGCTCGAAGATAAGTATGCGTATGAACGGGTCCCACAACGTGTTTGGCATGTGGGGAATGTGATGATTGATACGCTGTTGGCGAACAGGGCACGGTTTAGGAAACCGGAGGTATGGGATGAGTTGGGGCTAAAAGAGAAAGAGTTTATCGTGATGACAATGCACCGTCCGGCTAACGTGGATGAGGAGAATCATCTACGTGAGATGATGGAGCAGATTGTAGATAATGTGCACGGACTGCCGATTATCTTCCCGATTCATCCACGAACAGCCAAAATGCTGTTCGGATTGATGAATGATGGAATGAGCGAGGCAAAGCCTCTCAATGATGGACGATGGAAGAACTTGCATATTGTGGAGCCAATGGGGTACTTGGAGTTTAACTACTTGGTGGAGCGAGCCAAAGCTGTGGTGACGGATAGCGGAGGTATCACGGAAGAGACGACGGTGATGGGTGTGCCGTGTATCACGTTGCGCGACAATACCGAACGGCCGGAGACATGTACGGTGGGTACAAATGAGTTGATTGGTACGAATCCTGCAGCCATCAAACCGGCATTGGACAAGTTGTTTGCAGGAGAGTGGAAGAAAGGTGCTATTCCTGAGCTGTGGGATGGACATGCTGCCGAACGGATTATATCCATTCTGGCAGATTTGTGATTTGAAAGAATTAAAGTATGATACGAGAAGGATGGCATAGGAGAGTAGGGGTGGATGTGATGGTATGGGTGCTGGCGGCGCTATGCTGTATGTTATGGCGATGGGTAGCCGACAAGAGCGAGATCGTACATTACTGGGCCCTATTTGGTGCATTGGCAGTCGCTTGGGTGATTGTCGGATTTATTGTACAGCTGTACCGGTCGTACAAAGAGACATGGTTATGGCAGTCGATAGTATCGCTGTTAGCCGATGCCGGTATATTGATCGGTTTATGCTGGTGGGCATTGCCGCAATTGCCGTACAACCTGTCCCCGCGCGTGGCGATGTGGACGATACTGATTGTGGGGGCATTGGAGACCATCGTGGTGATAATGGAGCATTACTGGAAATACGCGACGAACATGACGGTTCCGGCGATGCAAATAGAGCAGCGTAAGAATGCACAAGTGACACGTGAGGACGAGAAGAGACGTCAGGCATCGATTAACTCGATTCATCAGTCCGTACTGTCTGTAACAACCGAGGCCGACTATTACATGCTTCGCAAGAAAGCGCGCTTGGACTCCAGACAGACAAAAGTGATATGCGACAGGAGTCGTTTCGCCTTCCTGCAGATACCGGATTATCAGTATAAGACGATTGTGGATCTGACGCTGCTGAACGATGCGAAAGGTATCAACAGGCGATTCTGCATCATCAACCAGAAACTGCCGGATGAAGGGCGGTATGTATGCTGCTACAGGCCTCAGGAGTATATCAAATCGAAGATATTGGCGAAGTATCCGGCCGGACTGAATTGGATCATTTACAGTCTGTATTTCTGGTCTAAACGCGTAGTACCGCGTTTGATGCTGACTAGCAGGTTATATTACGACCTGACGAAGGGCAGGAAGCGCATGCTATCGAAAACGGAGGTGTTGGGGCGGTTGTATTACTGTGGATTCGAGGTGGATGAGATTGTGCCGATGGGGCATATCGAATATGTATTCGCCCATCGTCATTCGCAGCCGTATCCGCAAGAGCAGATCAAGATATACGGTCCGCTGATCAAGTTGCCGCGTGTATGCAAGAACAAGGAGATAAAATATTTCTACAAGTTCCGCACGATGCACCCGTATGCGGAGTATATTCAGAAATATGTGTTTGACGCGCGCGGAGGTATGGATATAGCGGACAAGAGTAATGACGACTGGCGTATCACAACCTGGGGCAAGTTCATGCGCAAATACTGGCTGGACGAATTGCCGATGCTCATCAACTGGTTCAAACGGGATGTGAAGTTAGTGGGTGTCCGTCCCATCAGCAAGACGATGTTCGAGAGTTATCCGGAATGGCTGCAAGACAAACGTACGCGCTGCAAGCCGGGATTGATACCGCCGTTCTATATTGATCATCCGGACACATTCGAGGAACTGTTTGCAAGCGAAGACAAATACCTGACGGAATATCTGGCACATCCTGTGCGGACGGATATCAAGTATTTCTTCCTGACGATGAAGTCAATCCTCACGCGGAAGACGCATAGTGCGTAGGGGGGGGATAGACGCGGAGCGTTTAGAGCCTCCGGCTTTAGACTTTGTTTAGAGTCTTCGACTTAAGACGCCTATCGGCGATTAGAAAGGAATTAACGGGTTAGTGGATTAGAGAAAAATACAAAAAATAGTTTTTTTTATTAGCGCAGGAATGGAATTTAATGCAAAAAGGGCTAAAAAAGCATATTTTGCATAAAATTTATTGCAAAAACTTGCATATATCAATTATTTGTAGTACCTTTGCACCCGCTTTTGAAAAAAAGCACATTTCGGCTAACGCCAAGGAAGGGTGGGTGAGTGGCTGAAACCAACAGTTTGCTAAACTGTCGTACGGGTAACTGTACCGGGGGTTCGAATCCCCCCTCTTCCGCTAAAGGCACCAAATCGGTGCCTTTTTACGTGTAGAGCGGGGTTCTTCACCCCCGGTCGGGGGTTCTTATCTCGCTGCGCTCGAACGATTATTGCCTGCGGCAATTTTCGAATCCCCCCTCTTCCGCTAAAGGCACCAAATCGGTGCCTTTTTACGTGTAGAGCGGGGTTCTTCACCCCCGGTCGGGGGTTCTTATCTCGCTGCGCTCGAACGATTATTGCCTGCGGCAATTTTCGAATCCCCCCTCTTCCGCAAAAGGCACCAGAGATGGCGCCTTTTTACGTGTAGAGCGGGGTTCTTCACCCCCGGTCGGGGGTTCTTATCTCAGCAAGCTTCTCGCTTACGCTAATACTCGCACGACTGCGCGCTCTGCGCTAGTATAGTGCTACGTATTGCGCTACGCTCTCCCCCAAAAAACATGCATTTTCTTAGCAAAGCACGATTTTTTCGGGGACCCCCAAAAAAGAAGGTTGTCTTCGCTTACGCTAATACTCGCACGACTGCGCGCTCTGCGCTAGTATAGTGCTCCGTATTGCGCTACGCTCTCCCCCAAAAAACGTGCATTTTCTTAGCAAAGCACGATTTTTTCGGGGACCCTAAAAAAGAAGGTTGTCTTCGCTTACGCTAATACTCGCACGATTACCTATCCTAGGCGGAGGCCGCTCCTTCCGCTTCAACGGAAGGACGCTCCGCGTATTGCGCTACGCTCTCCCCCAAAAAACGTGCATTTTCTTAGCAAAGCACGATTTTTTCGGGGACCCCCAAAAAAGAAGGTTGTCTCACGACAACCCAATCTTTTCATTTAACCTTAAATCTAATACCATGAAAAACACGGTGCAAAAGTACTGCTTTTTGACCATATGACCAAATATTTTGGCAAAAAAGTGTTAAAAATCTAAAAAATGTAATATTCAGTTTACAAAATGCTACTATTAGTCACATAATGAAAACAAATCATCACGCGGATTGACCAGCATCACGGGCACTAATGCTTTTTGGATGGCTTTCTGTTCCTGGGGGCCGAAGAGAATATCATCCAGCCCATAGTCCCGACTTGCTGTAAGGATCAGCAGGTCATGCTGAAAATCCCGTTGGCGTTCTGCCGCCTCGCGCATCAGAGAGAAACTATCCTTGCGAGCGATAGCTACCTCATAGGTAATGGGAGTGCTTTCGCTATCCGAAGCAAGACGTTCGTTGACTTTCTCGATATGCGTGATGATACGGTTGACATTTTGTTTGGCATGCGAGCCGTAGTCGTTGGCTTGCAGCAGGATGATATGCGCACCGGTACGGCGCGCGATATAGGTACATATCTCCGCTTTGTATGTTTCTTCTTCGAGCATGGATACCGGGACTAACAGTCGTCGCAAGGGCTTGACAGTCATGGTATTGGTGATGAAGACATAGGGACGCCGTTCCTCACGGCATTCTTTGAGAAGTCGTCTGATAGTACGAGCGTTGTTCTCGCATTCAATCCGTTTGATATCGTCGTTGTCGGTCCAGAGCACAAGGATTATAGATTATAGATTATAGATTATAGATGATAGATTATAGATTATAGATTATAGATGATAGATTATTGATGATAGATTAATTCCATTGAATGGTATCCATGGTGTGGCGGTATTGTACAGCGGCGGCGGCATGACTGCCATACGAAGAGGAAAAGATATGGGTGTTGTTCAACTCGGGACTGGCACACATGAAGAGATAGTCGGTTTTGGGAGCATTAAGCACCATATCCAGTGTGGTTGGTGCCGGGCAGCGAATAGGTCCGGGAGGCAGTCCGGGGTTCTTATAGGTGTTATAGGGCGAATCCACCGCCAGGTGCCGGTACAGGATACGCTTCAGTTTGAAGTCTCCGACTGCATATTTCACCGTGGGGCATGCTTGGAGAAGCATCCCTTTATGTACACGGTTGATATACAGACTGGCGATGATCGGCATCTCGTTCTTATTATGGCTCTCTCCCTCCACAATAGAGGCAATAATCGCCACCTCTACCGGCGTCAGGCCGATGGCCTCCGCTTTGGCACGCCGCTCTTCATTCCAGAAGGCATTATACTCCTTGTTCATGCGCGCAAAGAGTTGCTCGGGAGTGATATTCCAATAGACTTCGTAGGTATTGGGGATAAAAAGGCAACGGCTCGTCTCTTTATTGAGGTTATATTGCTCGAGGAAGGCATCATTCTCCAGATAATTCAGAAGCGTGAGGCTATCCATGAGGAGATGTCTGGTCACTTTGCCCGCCAGGTCCTCGCGTGTGCGGACGAAGTTATTCCATGTGATTTTGACCGGAGTCTGATATCCGAACTTAAGCCGCTCAATGAGTTCGCGGTTACCGAGTTGTTCATCGAACTCATAGTGTCCGGGTTCGGGATAATTGAAATGCATGTACCGCGCATGCAGTTTGAAATCCTGCCTGCTACCGATATCATAGTCCGCCTCCATGAGGGTAAGGATACTGTCAATGGATGCGCCCGGGTAAATATTATAGGCATGCGATTCTCCGTCTATGGAGCGGAAGTTGCTGATTTCCAGACGGTAATAGTGCTTGAACGTGAACGCGATACCGAGGAAGACGATGACACCGACTATAATCAGCAGTGAGCGTAAGATGTACCGTTTTTTGATATGCATATTATTTCCCTCCTACTAATCGTTTGATTTCTGACAGTTTATTAAGTGCCTCAAGCGGGGTGAGATTATTGATATCGAGCGATTGCACCTCATCCCGTATCTGCTCAAGAACCGGGTCATCCAACTGGAAGAAGCTGAGTTGCATTCCTTCGCGGCTCTCGCCGATATGGTCCGTCGGTTTAGCAATAGACCCGTCTTTGGCTGCTCTTTCGAGATCGGCCAGGATATGATTGGCTCGCTCCACGATCGAAGCCGGCATACCGGCCAGTTTGGCTACATGGATACCGAAGCTATGCTCCGAGCCGCCACGGACCAGCTTACGCAGGAAAATAACCTTACCGTTCACTTCACGGACTGAGACATTATAATTGCGGATGCGCTCAAAGGTCTTCTCCATCTCGTTGAGTTCGTGATAATGCGTAGCGAAGAGCGTTTTGGCATGTCCGCGGTTCTCATGGATATATTCGACAATCGCCCATGCGATGGATATACCGTCATAGGTGCTGGTGCCTCGTCCGAGTTCGTCAAAAAGGACCAAGCTGCGCTCCGAGAGATTATTCAGGATAGATGCCGCTTCATTCATCTCGACCATGAAAGTGGACTCGCCGAGGGAGATATTATCGGATGCCCCGACCCTGGTGAAGATCTTATCGACCACACCGATGGAAGCGCTCTCAGCAGGTACGAACGAGCCCATCTGGGCCAAGAGCACGATGAGCGCCGTTTGGCGGAGCAGGGCGGATTTACCCGCCATGTTGGGACCCGTGATGATGATGATCTGCTGGCTGTTATTATCGAGCAGTACATCATTGGCGATATATTGCTCTCCCGGTGGCAGTTGTTGCTCGATGACGGGATGCCGTCCCTGACGAATATCGATGACAAGACTATCATTGACATCCGGGCAAACATAACGGTGCTCGGCCGCTACCGTAGCGAACGAGAGCAGACAGTCGAGTTGCGCCAGCACATTGGCATCCAACTGCATCTGCGGTACCCATTCGGAGAGGGCCAGCATGAGTTCCTGATAAAGGCGGTTCTCAATGATTTGGATACGTTCTTCCGCCGTCGTTATTTTCTCCTCATAAGTCTTGAGTTCATCGGTGATATACCGCTCGGCATTGACGAGCGTCTGCTTGCGGATCCATTCCGGCGGCACCTGGTCACGATAGGTATTCCGCACCTCCAGATAATACCCGAAGACGTTGTTGTAACCTA
>Ga0247610_10000315_pt1 | contig 74908 bp, 63 predicted proteins | sample 174DNAGHGhighgp2_FD_193483 | JGI IMG/M metagenome (GOLD analysis project Ga0247610, IMG submission 193483) | Sheep rumen microbial communities from Palmerston North, Manawatu-Wanganui, New Zealand - 1742 DNA GHGhigh gp2 | ecosystem: Host-associated > Mammals > Digestive system > Stomach > Rumen...
GCAGCGGCAAAAGCCACCATACGGGAAACGACACCATCTCGTTTTACAACCTCTACACCAAGCCCATGTCTGCCAGCACCTGGAAGGAATATCCCGTAGTGGCGGACGTGAACGGCGACGGACGTGCTGAAATTGTGGTGTGTGGTAAGATGGGAACCGGGCTCGGCTGGGTGGGCGGACAGTTGGTGGTGGTGGGCGGCATACATCCCTGGGCTCCCGCACGTCCAGTGTGGAACCAGTACATGTACAACGTTACTAATATCAACAAAGATTTAACCGTCCCCACATCGTTATTCAACAATGCCACCGCCTTCACCGACCCCGACGGGGTGGTGCGTTATCCATTCAACAACTTCCTCCAACAGGCCACCGCACTGGACCAATATGGGCGACCTTTTATGAATCTGGCGAACTTGTCTGTTTCCACAAATCCTGCAATCACATACGACGGTGACATCATCCAAGTGGTGATGACTGTCTGCAACACGGGAGAGTTGGTGTTCGGAGGTCCTCTTTTTGTGTCCACATACACAGCCTCTGGACGTTTAATTCAAACGGAGGAAATGATTCAGAATCTTCAGCCCGGAGAATGTGCTACCTTGACTTTGAACATTGAAGTAGCCTTACTGACGACTTCCGAGAATCCCTATCCTTTGCGAGTCACGGTCAACGACCAGGGCGACGGTCCGGCACAGTACGGCGGTTTACAGGCCGAGTGCGACACCGCCGATAACTCCATTCACTTCGACGGTCGGCCTTGTCAGGTCACTGTTCCCAATGTGATAACTCCCAACGGCGACGGCATCAACGACGCATTCGTACCACAGCTGGAGGGCGATTTCGTTAGTCTGGAAATGGAAATCTACAACCGCTGGGGCAAAAAAGTCTTTGAGCAACAGAGCAAGGATCAGCTTCGATGGGACGCGGACAATATTTCCGACGGGGTTTATTACTGCGCCATCGAGTACCGCTGCGTTGTCAACGGCAATGAGAAAAAAGGGATTCATACGAGTGTGACGGTGGTGCGGTGAGAAAGAAATAATTGTATCTTTGCCACATCAAATTAAACAATGGTTTGAAATAATAAATGGGCTTGTACATTAACATAGGAAACGATGGGTTTCGCGCGGCGCGAAATGGTGAATACATTGACAAGAGCGACCTGATTGAGATAGTCAACATGTCTTTGAATTCCGAGCGTCAGTTTATGTGCGTCAGCCGTGCCCGGCGTTTTGGCAAGTCTATGGCGGCAAAATGCTGAACGCTTATTATGACCATTCATGTCAATCCGAAGCATTGTTTCAGGACCTGAAAATCGCCACTAGTCCAACCTATCAGCAACATTTGTAGATACCGCAAGCTTCCCAATCGTGAGGTTGCAACGGAGTTCAAGAATGCCATTGTATCTGAACCATGAAGAGACCGAGAGTGGTGTAAAAGAAACTTCCAATAATTATTTTCTGCATCCAAGTATGTGAAAAAAAGTGTTATTTTCGCAGCACTATTTGTAAGGGAGTGCAACAATGAGCGAAACAAACACTTTTTCAAATCAAATATTAACATGGATAAAATATTTCGTGTTGTTGTTAGTGTTTCTTAATGTCTTTGGGATAGCTTCTGCGCAAAACACCCTGCCCGACAACATGATGGAGGCGGACTGTTCCACAGATGTGCAACAGCAACCCTGGGATGCGCACGTTTTGATGTCCGCCAACGACATCCACTGCTACTATGTACCCTTGGTAGGCGACATTGACGGCGACGGAACTATAGAAATCGTTGCCGGCAAGACCGTCACTAACGACCACTACACCACACAGGTGGGCATCTATCGAGGAACAGACTTGCAACTGTTGGGCACCATCAATGTTTCACAAAAGATTTATGCAGGCTATGCTGGACCGATGGCTATCGTGCGTTATCCAGACGGAAACGGCGGAATGCAGGGTGCCATTGTCTTGCATTGCTACGACAACAAACTCCGCTCCTACGATATCAACGGGCAGCTGCTCGCCACCTCCGACGTGAACACCCCCTGCGAAGGAGTCGTCTCCATCACGGACTTCAACTATGATGGCTGGCCCGAAATTTACATCGGTAACGCCATCTATGACGCCGCCACCCTCCAGAGGTTGTGCGCCGGAGACCCCAACGGACCCTTGGGAAGGAGCTACCGCTGCAACTCCATCGAAAAAGGGCGCTGCGCCATGTCATTCGCCTCAGACATTCTCGGTGACTCCATCCCTGAACTCATTTGCGGAAACACCATCTACCAAGTTGATATCCAAAGCAGAACCAATGTGTCACTGAACAGTGTGAACATAATAAAGACTGTCAATATACCCACACGCGTGCCGCAAGATGGTAACGTTGCTGTGGCCGATTTCAATCTGGATGGGCAACTCGACGTCTTGGTAATTATTGACGGGACTTCCACTGATTATACCGACTCTGCCTATATTTATGCTTATGATCCAGTCTCTGAAGCGATTCTCTTCGTGCACGGCAAATACGCCAAAACTATTGGCTACCCACTCGTAGGCGACATCGACGGCGATGGCTACCTTGAATTTGTCTATATAGACTATCAGCAGTCAGTATCTCAATCACGTATCACCGCGATGAAATACACCCCGCAAACAGGACTGCAAACCAAATGGCAGGCTACACACACCGACCAATCTGGTCAGACCTCCATGACCCTGTTCGACTTCAACCAAGACGGCATCATGGAGATTGTCTATCGCGACGAGCAGAACCTGCGCATCATCAACGGCAGCGGCAAAAGCCACCATACGGGAAACGACACCATCTCGTTTTACAACCTCTACACCAAGCCCATGTCTGCCAGCACCTGGAAGGAATATCCCGTAGTGGCGGACGTGAACGGCGACGGACGTGCGGAGATTGTGGTATGCGGCAAGATGACCTCCGGACTCGGCTGGGTCGGCGGGCAATTGGTGGTGGTGGGTGGCATCCATCCGTGGGCGCCGGCGCGACCCGTGTGGAACCAATATATGTACAATGTCACCAACGTCAACAAAGACCTTACCATACCCATTCCGCTCTTCGACAACGCCGCAATCTTCACGGATCCCCAAAACGTCACCCGAAGACCATTCAACAACTTCCTCCAACAGGCCACCATTCTTGACCAGTACGGGAAGCCGTTCATGACATTGGCTAATGCCGTAGTCAACAATGCGGAAATATCCTTTGAGAACAATAATTCCCTGCTCTCTTTCCAGATATGTAACACAGGAAGCCAAAACTTGACGGCTCCGTTTTACATCACATACTACGTGAACACCTATCACGGAACGGTGATAGAAACAGAAGCCGTCAACAGTACACTAACTCCAGGCAGTTGCATCACTGTCCAAGCGAATTTTTCAAGCGAAGACCTGTTAAGCTATCCCGAACTCGAAAACATCATTATATCCATCAACGACAATGGCAGTGGCGTTGCCCAAAATGGCGGCCAGCAGGAAGAGTGTGACACGACCGACAACTTCGCCGCTCTGCCGCCCTGCCCTGTCACACGCGACACTGTTATAGTAGATATTTGCATTGGGGAGCCCTACCATGACGAAAACTTCGACATCAATGCCTCTGAAACTGAAACAGCTGGTACCAAGTACTATAGTCGGACCTTTCAGACAGAAGCATGTGACAGTATCATTGTGTTGAAGCTGCAAGTGCATCCCGCATACAAACTGCATTTCACCGAAACCATCTCCCAAGGTTCTGATTACGACCAACATGGGATATTCATAAGCGCGAATTTGCTGGAAGATCAAAGTCGCATAGACACCTCCATCACTCTTCAAAGTTACTACGGTTGCGACAGTACCATCCATGTAACGATTATCATTGCGGTAGCGGACATCACACTCTATCTTCCGAATGCCATAACGCCTTCAAAATCAGACGGTGTGAACGATTGGTTCTCCCTTCCCGAACGTGCGCAGAGCCAGATTGCGGACTTTGAAATCATGATTTTCAACCGTTGGGGTGAGATGGTTTTTTACTCCACAGACAAGAGCTTCCAATGGAGTGGAGAGTACAGAGGGAAGACTTTCCACAGCAATGTCTATCGGTATGTTATCCACTATTCGAACCCACACGGGAAGCGGTTTACACGAAAGGGGACGGTGACGGTGTTGTAGAGACGGGGCACGCCCCGTCTCTACGGTGTGATTTGCATAGTTTTTTTGTCATTATATGATATTTCCATTTTATGGAAAAATGTATCTTTGCCGCCGTTTCCCGCACCGCCGCAAAACGGCGCGGAAGTACATGAAGGTAATAACTTAAGTATGAAAAAGGTAGTAGCATTAATACCCATTAAACTTGGAAGCAAGCGTGTTCCTCAAAAAAATATAAAACCTTTTTTTGACGGAACCCCGCTTATGTTTTTTATCCAGCAAACATGCTTGGATTCAGAATTGATCGATGAAGTATATGTATATTGCTCTGATGAATCAGTGAGACAATATATCCTTCCTGGAGTGAAATTTTTAAAGAGACCTCTGGAACTGGATGGTGATGATAAAAATGCTAATGATATCATCCGTGCTTTTATGAAAGAAGTGGATGCGGATATTTATGTAAACGCTCATACCACTTCGCCATTTGCAGAAATTGCCACCATCAATAAGTGTGTGGAAAAAGTTGCTTCTGGGAAATATGATAGTGCTTTTTGTGCTGAAAACGTCAAGGCTTTCTTATGGATAGATGGGAAACCCATCAATTTCGACCCTGATCACTTTCCGCGCACACAGGATTTACCTGATGTGTTTGCTGAAACATCAATTGCATACGTCTTCACAAAAGAGTCATTTTTAAAACACAACAGAAGATTGGGTTCCAAACCATTTATTTGCGAAGTGGGCAAGATTGAGGCGATGGATATTGATTATCCTGAAGATTTCGCAATTTGCGATGCGATATATAAACTTAGGAAAGAATCAAATAATCAATGATATATGGGAGCGAAAGTTCATATTGTAGATTGCACCATTCGTGATGGTGGCTATCTGTTCGATAAAAATTCAGAGCCTGATTTTGTAAAAGGTATTTTACAAGGGCTTGTTGATGCAGGAATTGACTATATGGAAACAGGGTTCTTGCAGAGTAAAGTTAATGGTGAGACAATCGTTTACCATAACTCTAAAGACGTTATCAAGTATTTGCCCTCAAATCCAAAACAATCAACCTATTTGGGTTTCTGTGATAACAGCCGTTACACAGCGGATGAGCTTGACCCCTGCGATGGCAATTCTTTCAAATGGTTGCGCATCTCTTTTGCAAAGCACGAAATTGAAGACTCTTTGAAATTCTGCAAAGCAGCCCAAGATAAAGGGTATTGTGTGCAGTTCAATCCCATGGACAGTATCAGTTACACGATGGAAGAACGCGCAGAGCTGATAGAGAAAGTGAACAAAGTGAAACCTGCTGTCTTTTCCATAGTGGATACATTCGGCGCTATGTATATGACCGACCTCGAAACTATTTTCAGACAGTTTGACAGCCTTCTTGACAAAGATATTATGGTGGGTCTTCACTCGCATGATAATCTCGGCCTATCTTGTGCTTTGGCCGAGCGTATGGTTCAGCTTGCAGAGGAAACTGGTCGTGAAATATGCATCGATGGGTCTCTCTTTGGAATGGGACGCGGAGCAGGTAATGCAAGAACAGAATTGTTGGCAGATTACCTCAACAAGCATTGTGGTACCCACTATAATGTACAGGTGTTGCTTGAAACTATTGACAAGTTTATTGTGCCTGTTTTGGATCACATTCATTGGGGATATGATTTGCCAATGTTCATTTGTGGCACCAAACATTCGCATGTGGACAATGTGACTCATTTGAAAACATCAACGGATAGTACAATCACCGATATTTTCAATGTGATTGAAACCTTGTCACCGCAAGAAAGAACAAGATACGGTGTTGGATATTCCAAAACGGATTTCTCTCGGTTAGATCAAAAATACCAAGAATATAAGAATAAATAATAATTTGACATGAATTGCGCTGACTATTTAGTAGATTATCTGGTCAAACAAGGTGTAACCGATATTTTTGGCTTTGCCGGGGGATATATAGTACCATTCCAGGATGCGCTTTACAAACGACCTGAAATAAAGGTTCATGTTTGCTACAACGAGCAAGGTTGTTCATTTGCAGCCAATGGTTATGCACGCACTGTTGGGAAACTTGGCGTTTATTTCACCACATCAGGTCCAGGAGCAGTGAATGCATTTGGTGGATTAGCTGACGCTTGGTTCGATGGAGTTCCTATCATGGGCATTTGCGGTAATGTTCCAACCAACGAGAAAAAAGGGTTTTCAGGAATCCGTCAGAACGGTTTTCAGGAGATGGATATTGTTTCTATGACAAGGCACATCACGAAGCTCTCGGTTACCCCTTTAAGTGCTATTGATTTCCCGGAAATTGTGTCTCGAGCCTATAATATGGCTATGCTTGGGAGAAAAGGCGGTGTCATTATTGATTTTCCATATAACATTCAAAAGACGGAGGTGGAATTATGAACTATAATAATTTCAAAAAGCCTGTCCTTTTAGTAGGCGGTGGTGCCCGCGCCGCCGGTGCTGCCGAATTGATTGTTGAGTTTGCACTCAAAACCCATATTCCTGTATTGACAACAATGAATGCAGTTGATTTAGCTCAGGATGACTTGCGCATTGGGATGATTGGAACTTACGGTAACCGTTGGGCAAATATGATTCTCGAGAATTGTGATCTTGTTATTTCTGTAGGTGCGCGTTTGGGACTACGACAGATTGGTCACAAAAAAGAATGGTTTGCCCCTAAAGCAAAGCTCATACGGGCAGACATTGACCAAGCGGAAATGAGCCGCAACGTCAAAGATGACGAAGAGAAACATTTGATAGACGCCAAGGATTTCATGCTCTCTTTGCTTGCAGCAGATTTTCCAGACTGCACAGAATGGAAAAAACGTTGTCTCTCTGTTAAAGAATTACTTGAAAAACATGACAACACTGAGGGGAATGATGCAGTGGAGGCTATTGCTGAATTGCTGCCAAAAGACCCAATCTGTACTATTGATATTGGTCAGCATCAATGCTGGTGCGCTCAGTCTCTTGCTTTGAAAGGCCACAAAGGACGTATTTTGATTGGTGGAGGTTATGGTTCCATGGGTTGTGGTCTTCCGTACGCTATTGGAGCTTCCATTTCCACAAACAATGGTATTGTCTATTGTCTCACTGGAGATGGCGGCCTTCAGATGAACATTCAAGAACTGGAAACGATTGTGAGGGAAAAACTGCCGATTAAAATTATCATATTTAACAATCACGTGTTGGGTAAAATCAGTGAAATCCAACATGGTTCGTATCAAGACCGGTATGCACAAACAACTAAGACAAGCGGTTATACAGTTCCTGACTTTGAAAAAGTTGCCATTGCATACGGTATCAAAGCAGCGACAATTCCCTCTTATCGTGAATTGAAAAGTTATATGGAGTGGTTTACAGACAATGATCCTTGCCTGATCAACATGTCCATAGACCCTGACACTTTATTGATTCCAAAAATCAAGTGGGAAACAGGAAAGATAATGCCTCTACTTGATAATGAATTAATGAATAAAGTACAAACATTGCTTGATTAATATCTTTGACTATGATTCGATTTCTCGTAATGGATGTGGATGGCACTCTGACCGACGGCAAAGTGTATATGGGCAATCAGGGAGAATGTTTTAAAGCATTTGACATCAAAGACGGATTTGCTATCAAGTGTCTTCTTCCGCCTTACAACATTGTTCCTGTTATTATCACAGCACGCAGCAGCAAAATTGTAGAAAACCGATGCCAAGAATTAGATATTTTGGAATGCCACCAAAATGCTACAAACAAATACGAAAAATTGACAAAGATTCTGTCTGATTACAGTAAAAAAGATGGGGTAGAATACAATTTCTCTCATGTAGCTTACATAGGAGACGATGTTTTAGACTTGCAGTGTATGACTCCAGTGAAAGCGACTGGTGGTCTGGTAGGTTGCCCCTCGAACGCCGTAAAACAAGTGCGTGACATTGCCGATTTCATTAGTGAGGAAAAAGGTGGTGACGGCGCGGTAAGAGAGTTTGTAGAGTGGATACTGGAAAGGCGAATTTGAAAGGCCAAACAACAAGTTGGACACGATATGAGTATTGAACTATGCAGTTGTTCCGCGACCAAAACAAGATAAGAGAGTTTATAGAAGACCTTCTTGCAGAAAAGGAAGTACAGCGTATGTTTGCCGATGCCAATGACTCTACTCCCGCCGACAGCAGAATACTGCCTAATTATAGTTTGAACGATTTGGACCGGGAATCTATGCAGCAGTATCGCCAACTGTTCGCAGTGGCAAGGCCATCTTTGCCGATGGTGTCGATGCTTGATGCAGACATTAAGGATGGCTTGATTGGAATTTTTGGAGAGGGGGTGATGAACTTGGAACATAATTGGCTGCTGATTCTGGCTCTTGCCTATACAGAGGGTTATGTGACCAATGAAAGGTTGAGGTTCGCTCTCAACATCCACAAGACAGACATATATTTGTTGTTAAAAGACATGTGCAATGCACATTACCTGAAAGCCGAAGGACACGGTAGGGGTATGAAATATTATCTTCCAACAAGAGATAACTGCGGAAGTAATATGGGAAACCTCGGAAGTAACAATGGAAACCTCGGAAGTAATATCAGAAGTAACTTACCGAAAAAAATGAACAGAGATAAACTTAAAAAAGTTATCGTAGATGTTTGTGCTGATTGGGTATCACTCGATTATATCGCAACTTCCATTGGGCGAAATGCTGATTATTTGCTATCTGACGTTTTTCCGGCAATGTTGGATGAGGGGATAATCGAACGTATGTATCCAAAGACCCCGCGGCATCCGAATCAGAAATATAAAGCTGTTAAAGAGATGGACAACCAGACCAACTGACAGCCTATATAGGCATCAAAAGCAAATAATTATGAACAAACATTGTAAACAACAGTTAGAAAAATTCGGATTGAAAGCAGAGGATATCACGCACGTATGTATAGCACCTACATTATATCCTCTATTACAATATCTGTTGCTCATGGATGATGATATCGCGTTCCGACATACTTTCTATTTTGTCAATGAACTCATTCCTGAAAATGTACGTTCCCATCTTCCTTGCCAGTATCTTAACTATTTTGGAAAAGAGGCAATTCACAAAATGTACAGAAGAGTGGCAAAGCTCAAACTCAGGTTCTTCAAATATATCGACTTTCCTTTCCTTAAAACTGCCGAAATTTTCGCTTACGATTTACCTTATGGTAGTCTTTGCATTGGGAATCGCAACTACAACTTACTACCGGATGCTCCCAATTGTTTGACATTGAATTCCCAATATGACAGTGCGGAATACATCCGTATGCAAAACCATGCGAATTCTTGGGTGGGCAGACTTCAGCGTATGGTGTTTGGCGATCTTTTTGTCCATTATTTGGGGCACAATAGCCAATGTAGAGCTGTTTTCATGACGGAAGAAAATACGACTCCAATTATAGAAGGAAAAGCTGTCCATGTTCGTTCTTTGCCCTCAATGTGGAGTGACGCTTCCGAAGAAAAGAAAAGATTTATTATGGGGTTATTTGATATCACTAACGATGACATTACGCTCTTGAACAGCCGTCCGAACTTGTTTTTCTCTCAACCGCTTGTAAATGATTGTGGATTGACGGAAACGGAATACACAGATATACTTGTTAAAATTTTCAAAAACTATCCGACTGGCAGTGTTATAATAAAGACACATCCGAGGGATAAATTCGCCTATTCGAAACATTTTCCTGATATTTTGGTGTTTTCAAAGCCTATAAGTAGCCAGTTACTATATATAATAGGAGTGACTCCACAGAAAATAATCACCATTTCTTCTACTGCTATTGAAGGATTCCCAGAGTCTATAGCATGTGATTATTACGGCATATTCGTCCATCCAAAGATAAAACTCTATTTCGGAGACAATTACAAACCGTTACGATCAGTTAATTACAAGTACGACCATGTTATTCCATAAAATCATCGCCAAGTTCAAATCCCTATTCCTCTACCCTTTCCAATTCAAACATTTTGGAAAGAAAAGCCGTGTTGACAAACCGTTACGCATAGAAGGAAAGAGACACATAGAGATAGAAGACAAAGTGTATGTGCAACCTTACACTTGGTTAGCTTGCCAACCTCTTACCGGATGCAACAATCCAATACTAAAGTTGGGAGAAGGCACCGTCATCGGAAACTTCAACCATATTTACGCCACGCAAAGCGTTGTGATAGAGAAGTATGTACTTACTGCTGACAAGGTGTACATTTCTGACAACTTGCACGGCTATGATAATCCTGAAATCCCTATTCTTCAGCAACCGATAAGGCAAATCGGGGAAGTGCGTATCGGAGAGGGCAGCTGGCTGGGTGAAAACGTCTGCGTCATCGGAGCTTCCATCGGCAAGCACTGCACCATCGGGGCTAATTCCGTGGTCACGCACGACATCCCGGACTACTGCGTCGCTGTTGGCGCGCCTGCCCGGGTCATCAAGCAGTACAATTTTGAAACCAAACAATGGGAAAAGAAATGAAAAAAGTCCTTATCATATCCTCGCCTTTTTACGACTACCAAATCAGTGTGAGTCGGGCATTTGAAGCTCTCGGCTACCAGGTGAAAATTGAAACCTACGACGAACCTATACACCCGTTCAAAGGTTTGTTGAAGTGGAGACACAAGTTTACCAACGACAAAGAACGTCTTCGCGCCCAAAGCCGTGCCAAATACGATGCCTACATCAAACAGGTTTATGACGATTATCAGCCAGATATTGTGTTTTCCTACAACGGAACCATTCTGTTGGATGAGCGGTTGGACTATTTCAGACAGAAGTCCAAAGTGTTGTTGTGGATGTACGACAGCGTGCAGCGTCCCGACAGAGCACGTTGCGAAAAACATATAGACCACGCGGACGCTGTTTTCTGCTTTGAAGAAAGGGATGTGGATTATTATGCCAAACAGGGCAAAACCGCCTATTTCCTGCCCTTAGCGTGCGACACAACTGTTTATTACCCCATTGAAAACCAAAACAAGGATATTGACATTCTATTTGTCGCCACCTTATATACCAGTCAAAAACGAATGCGTCTGATAAAAACCGTGGTAAACCGTTTCCCCGATGCGAGAATTTTGGTATATGGCTGGTATAAACCTTTTGTCAAAACACCGCTGAAATGTTTGTTCCGCGAAAAACGTTCTGTCTATAAGAACCGGAACATCCCCCCGGTTAAAGTCAACGAACTGTTCAGTCATACAAAAATTGCGCTGAACATCCACCATGAACAGTCTTTTTATGGGGCAAACCAACGTCTTTTTGAGGCATGCGGTGCTAAAACTTACCAAATCTGCGACGCTAATCCTTATATAGAGTCGTTGTTTCCTAATGGCGAAGTGGGTCTCTACCATAAAGAGGAGGAACTTTTCTCACTCATCAACTGGGCTTTGGATGAGAACAATAAACAAGAGCGTGAACGGCGTGCAGAAGCGGCTTATCAGATCATCTCCGAAAAACATACATTCTTGTCTCGCGTGAGGGAGATGCTGGAAAAAGTCGGGGAATTATAGGCCCTTGCTTTTTCCGAAAATCAAAACTGATTTCTTGAAGTTCAGTGGATTTTTTGTATTTTTGCGCTTTTATCAAGCTCAAACAAGAAAGTATGAAAATATTGGTTACTGGTGCAAACGGATATATAGGATGCCATGTGGTTGCCGCGTTGCTGGACAAAGGGTGTGATGTTGTGGCGTGCGATATTGAAACAGGCGAGATTGACATACGTGCCCATGTTATGAAAATGAACTTGTTCACAGAGGACTATTCGGACATATATACCCGATTGGGAGAACCTGAAGCTTGTGTGCATCTGGCTTGGCGCAACGGCTTTGTTCACAATGCCGAAACGCAGATGGGCGATTTGTCGGCTCACTATAAGTTCCTCACCGCCCTGATGGAGCAGGGGTTAAAGCGTGTGACTGTCATGAGCTCCATGCATGAGGTGGGTTATTGGGAGGGGAAAATAGACGAGAACACGCCGTGCAACCCCATCACCCAATATGGCATCGCCAAGAATGCACTGCGGCAATCCCTTACGCTCTACTGCTCACAAAAAGGAGTCACCCTCCAATGGCTTAGAGGCTATTACATCCTCGGCGATGATGCCAAAAACCACTCCATCTTCACCAAAATATGCCAAGCGGCCCAAGAAGGGAAGAAAACATTCCCATTCACCTCTGGCAAAACCAAGTACGATTTTCTTCATATTGAAGATTTGGCCGACCAGATTTCGGCAGTGGCAATGCAGGACAAAGTCAATGGAATTATTAACTGTTGTTCCGGAAAGCCTGTAACATTGGCCGAACAGGTGGAGGCTTTTATCAAGGAACACGGTTTCGACATTAAACTGGAGTATGGCGCTTTCCCGGACCGTCCGTATGACTCCCCGATTATTTACGGGGATGACAAGAAGATCAAAGCGATTATGGCAAGTATGGAATAAATACTTATTTCAGCGGTTATTTTCTTTATATCCTTCCATGTTTTTCTTACAACAACAAAGTAGTATTTTATACTTTTCGGCGACAGATAGCCAAAAAAACTTTACGCACGCTTCTTGCTATGGCGAAAACCATTCTTCCCAACCAAAATTTCGACAGGAAAATGACCGTCTTCAAATATAGCCGTTCCCACCTGTAAGGCCTGCCTGACAAGGCCTCTAAAAACACTTGCGCAGTGTGCTGGGCAATGGGACTGTCATATCTGTATATAAGCACACTGCAAAATCCCCTCAGATTCCGCTGCGCCTCCCAGCCTTTGTCTTCTTCGGTGAAGTGCTTGGAAATCTCCTCATACACTATTTCCAAATGGTGCGACCTCTCCTTGCCGCTGGTTCCCGTCATAATGGATCCAGGACGGATATAGTACAAAAGGGTGACCTCCGGTATGATGAAAAGATGGCTAAGGTTTTGCACAGTAATGAAACTCCAAATCATATCTTCCCACAGAAGCCCCTCTTTGAAATAGAGCTGGTGACGTTGCAGGAAATCCTTTTTGATCAGCTTGTTCCAGGCATGACCGTCAAATCCTCCTCCCTTTTTATAAAGTTTCCATACTTTCTCCTTGGTGTTATAATCTCCTTCGGGAAAATGTGTCTGGTGTTTCTTGGTCGGAGCTCCTGAATGGAGTTGGACATTGACCTCATAGTTGCCGAGCACCATCTCAATGGTGGGGTTGTTCTTTATGGGGCGCACCATATTCTCAATGCAATCCGACTTTAACTCATCATCGCTGTCCAAATAGAAAACGTATTCACCCGTGGCCGCGTCCATGCCAGTATTTCGCGACGCCGACAGCCCACGGTTTCGGTCATGATGGAGGATAACAAAACGGATGCGTCCTTCATAGTCGACAATCAGCTGCTCGCATTTGGAGATGCAGTCGTCGGGCGTGGCATCATCCACAAGAAGGCACTCAATGACATTGTATGTTTGGTTTATTACTGAGTTTATGCAACGTTCTATATAGGCAGATACAGCATAACCGGTATGACAATGGAAACGGTTAGTGTCTTTTCTTTCTGCTCCATGATGGTTGCTATCATCAAATGAGACAAAAGAGATTAGGAATACAACACTTGCTTAAACCGTTCCACCACCGCCTCCTCAGAGTACTTCTCCAGAAACATCTGCCTGGAATAGGTGTTGAACTTTGGCCAGGGGTTGTTCTCGAAATCTTTGATTCGGGCAATGAACTCGTCTGCGGTATTGCATTTGCCGCCCACCTTGTCGTAGTCCACATCGTAACCGACAAATGCCTCATCGGTGGCGATAATGTTTTTGCCGTACATCAGGCTCTCGCAGGTTTTCACCTTCATGCCGCTGCCTTTGAAGATGGGGAGAATCATAATGTCAGCATCCTCAAAATAGGGCAGCAGGTCGGGTGCGTCGCTCACCACTTCGATGTCCTTCAGCGCGGGTTCCTCGGCCTTGAGCTTTGCCATGCCTTTCCCCACCACTTTCATGCGGATGTTCACATGCGGAAGCACGTTTTTCACGAACCAGACGATACCCTCGTTGTTGGGCGGAAAGTAGGCGCCCAGGAAAAGACACAGCGGTTGAGGCCGTGTCATCTCTTCGGTATAGCGTTCGCGCTGGTACTTGTCCTTGAAGGCCACGGGAATCAGCACGTCTGCCTTTTTGCCGTAGCGGGCAAACAATTCTCCATCGTCACGGGGATTTAAGGCAATGGTTTTGTCGGAATATTGGCAGGCAAACTTGTCATTATGGTCAATGCAACGCAAAAACAGGCTCTTGCCAGGCATGTTTCCCAACTTTGCCTCAAAATAGGGCACTTCAACGTTATGGAAAAATGAAATGATCCGGCCTTTATAGTTTGTCTCTTTTAATTTTTTTGCGACGATGCCGAACACGCTACGGTCGATGAAGACGACATCATACGACTGTGCCATCGCTACAATCTTTTGTACGCGTTCGGGCGTAAGTCCGAAATAGTAGTTAAACGGAATATGAAATATCCCTTTGGCATAATCCAATACGGATTTTTTCTTGGATTCGTCGTGAATATAGTAGGTGGTAATATTCTCTTCACCAACAAGCTGAGATAGCACATTAAAGTTTTTCTGGCTACCCTGTTCACCGCCTTCCAAAATGTTTTTCGACTTCTTATATCGGATGAAAAGGATTTTCATAGCACAACTTTAGAAAAGGGAGCAGATTGCTTATTTGCTTGTTGGGTTTTTGACGGTCTCTTTTTTCTCCTTACGATAGTACAGTGCCAAACTTCCAGCCACTAACAACACGAAAAGAATGGCAAAACCAATGTTTACCTTAATCAGCTTGTATAACATCGGGGCCTCGCATTTGAACTCAATCGTGTGTTCGCCGGCGGGAATCACCATAGCACGGAGGATATAGTTCACACGAAAATAATCAGCAGGCTTGCCGTCGATGTAGGCACGCCAGTCGGGGGCGTAATATACTTCAGAAAATACTGCTAACTGGTCTTTGGATGTTTTGGTCTTATAGATCAAGTGATCCATGTTGTAAGGTTTCTGGTGCTCCATGGCGATGACAGAGTTGCTGTCGCGCTCCAGGTTCTTGCCCTGCACCATCTCCGCGAAACGCTTGTCGATAATGGCGGTATCGGCAGGGTTAAAGTCGTTCAATGCCAAGATTTCCGCGTTAGGATCTTCCACCAACTGGTACGCGTCCACAAACCAGGCGTTGCCCAGCGCCTCGGGGTTGCGCTGTACCATAGGTTGTCCGCCCTGTCCTTGCATCACCACATAACGGGTGTTCAGCATGTTGAGCACGTCGGTGTTGATATGGCGCGAAAGGTAGAAGTCGATAATATCTTGATAACGGCGCAGTTTGGCTGCATGATAACCGCCAATCTGGTGGTGGAAAGCAGAAGGATAGGAGTCGTTGAAGGTGTTCACCGAAAGATCGAACACACGGTAATCCTCGTCCTTGAACTGGGCGGCGTATTGGTCCAGTATCTGGTCAGTCTGAGAGGGTTTCAGCTTGAGGCGCTTTTCGGTGATGAAATTAGATTCGTTGAGGTAGCGACGATCGACTCCCCACAGGTCGAACAACACTAAACAGGCCAACACCCCAACGATGATGCCTGATTGTTTGATCTTCTGGTTGATATACAACCACATGAGGACAGCAGAAAGGAGAACCAAAATGAGAGAACGCCAAGAGTCGGACATAAACAATGCTTTACGGTCTTTCACCAGAACGTCTTTAATCATATCCCATTGAGAGCCATATTGTGCAGCCATTTGGACATCGCTGGCACCCGAGAAAGAGAAGTTACTTGACAGTGCCATCATCAACAGGATAATGCCGGCGGTAATACCCGTAGAAATATAAAGACCAAGGTTAAGTTTCTTCTTATCTACAGTGTTTTCCTTGTCAAAGATGGTTTTCAGTGCCAGCACCGCCATCAGCACCATGGTCACGTTGGCAATAACCAAACTCATGGACGGGGTTCTGAACTTGTTATACAACGGCAAATGTTCGAACAGGAAACTGTTGAAACCCATGAGGTTCTTGCCCCATGACATCAGGACAGCGAGGATAGTGGCCAAGAGAATCCACCAGCGTTCAGGACCTTTCACCACGAAAAGGCCTATCACAAACAAGAAGATGACGATGGCACCGAAATAAACGGGACCTGAAGTGAAAGGTTGGTCACCCCAATATAGCGGAGCCTGTTTCTGCCGGAAAGTCTTGTAGAATTCTGAATCCGTACCCACAGTTTCACCGGAACCGCCGCCATACGCACCAGGAACGAGCAGCGTATAAGTTTCGCCCTTACCATAACTCCAGCTGTAGGCGTAATCGATGTCCAGACCGTTGGAAGCAGCGATGGACTTGGCTTCGTTGTCCTTGTACAAATCTTCGGGTGTCACAGAAATTTCCGAACCGCCACGCATGGTGTATTTGGCATATTCTTGATTCATAAACAAACTGGCGGCATTACATCCGACAGCCAATGCGATTCCAACCAACAAGACACATACACCAAGCAGAAGCTGCTTAAACCATTTGTCTTTTAAGGCATAAACAAGATACACAACACCCAAAATCAAAGCCACCAGCATGGTGTAGTAGGTGATTTGGATGTGGTTATACGCAATCTGGGTTCCCAAAGCAACCGTAAACAAAATTCCGCCCCAGACATAATTTCGCTTGAACGTCAGCAGCATTCCGCCCAAAATAGGAGCCATCATCGCAATGGCATAAGCTTTGGTCAAGTGTCCGGCTTCTATGATGATGATATTGTAACTTCCTAATCCAAAAGCAAGGGAACCCAATAAACTTAACCACGGATTCACTCCAATGGCCAAAAGGCAAACATAAAAACCTATTAGATATAGAAAGATGACACCAACATTTCCGCCATAACCCATAAAATTCAAATTCAGAAAATACTTGATTTTGGTAAATATAACATGGGTGTTCACGCCAGTGGTGATTTGATAGCCCGGCATACCGCTGAACATGGAGCTGTTCCAAATGGTGTGCTCGCCAGTCTTCTCATGAAAATCAATTTGCTCTTTCGCCATGGCCTGCCATTTCATCGTATCTCCTTGTTGGATAACCTTGCCGTCGAAAGCGGGTGCCATGTAGATAGCAGCTACCAAGAAGAAGAAGAAGATAATGCCACAATGGGTCAGTGTTTTCTTAAGAATCGGTTTCATATTTCTATTGCTTTTTTATTTCAATTTTTGAAGCTGCAAAAGTACGAAAAATTTTATGACGTAAGATGTAAGGCTTGAGATGTCGGGATTATTGAAAATTGTGTACCTTTGCACCTCAAATTCATCATTATGAAAATCATCATTCTCGGAACAGCATACCCCTATCGCGGCGGACTGTCGGCGTTCAACGAACGACTCGCCTACGAATATCAGAACCAGGGTCATGAGGTTGAGATTTACACCTTCACCCATCAATATCCGGATTTTCTTTTCCCTGGGAAGACACAATATAGCACAGAGTCCGCGCCAGAAGGGCTCAAAATTGTGCGGAAAGTGCACTCCTATAACCCGTTCAACTGGTTCAAGGTGGGGCGTGAAATCGCCCGCAAGAAACCCGACTTGATGATCACCAAGTTCTGGCTGCCCTTCATGTCGCCCTGCTTTGGCACCATCGCACGCATCGTGCGCAAGAACAAACACACCCGGCTTATCTCCATCCTCGACAACGTCATTCCACACGAACACCGTCCGGGCGACAAGATGTTTGTCCGTTACTTCATCCGCCCCACCGACGGCTTCGTAGCCATGTCGAAGTCGGTGCTGGCCGACCTGCGACTTTTCACCCAAGACAAACCCGCTGTTTTCTGTCCTCATCCGCTGTACGACCATTACGGGGAACGGCTATCGCGCGAAACCGCATTGCAACTGCTCCACCTTTCCCCCGAACAACGTTACGTCCTTTTTTTCGGGTTCATTCGTACTTACAAAGGGTTGGATCTGTTGATTGAGGCCTTTGCGGATGACCGTCTTCGTCAACAAAACGTGAAACTCATCGTGGCAGGCGAATTTTACGGCGACCCTGAACCTTACCTCAAACAAATCAAAGACTTAGGAATAGAAGAGATGGTGGTGCTTTGCACCGATTTCATCCCCGACAGCGAGGTAAACCGCTATTTCAGCGCAGCCGATATCGTGGCACAGCCCTACAAAACGGCCACCCAAAGCGGCGTCACGCAAATCGCCTTCCACTTCGAAAAACCGATGCTGGTGACCAATGTGGGTGGTCTTGCCGAAATCGTGCCCAATGACAAAATCGGCTATGTGGTGGAACCCGATGCGAAACAAATTGCCGATGCGCTATGCAAATTCTTCGAAAAACATAAACAAAAAGAATTTGAACAGAATGTGGTGGAAGAGAAGAAAAAATATGCGTGGACGACCTTCACAGCTGCCATCAACCGAGTTCTCGAATAATAAAGAAGTATCTTGAAGCGTCTTTACAAAAGAAATTCGCAGAACTGTTCATATTCGAATTTTATGTACATTTGCGGATATTATCTATTTGCGGTGTAATATCCGTATAAATCTGATATAAAGAAAGATAGTAACAATAATTTGTAGATTCACGATATGATTATTCGCAGCAAAGTACCCTTAAGATTAGGTCTCGCTGGAGGTGGAACGGATGTTTCTCCGTTTTCAGACATCTACGGCGGTGCTATCCTCAATGCCACGGTCAACATGTATGCCTACACCACCTTGGAGCCTCTGGACAACGGGCAGATTATATTTGAAAACCCTGCCAAAGAGGAGATGAGAGAAACCATAACGGCATTAGACAAATTAACCCCCGAAGGTTATTTCATCCTTCACAAAGGTGTCTATAACCGTATCGTTAAACAATTCACCCACAGACCGTTATCTTTTAAGATGAGCACTTTTGTAGATGCACCTCCTGGATCTGGTTTGGGAACATCTTCCACTCTGGTCGTTTCCATTTTAGGTGCTTTCGTAGAATGGCTGAAACTACCTTTGGGTGAATACGACATTGCACGTCTCGCTTACGAAATCGAGCGTATTGACCTGCAAATGGCAGGCGGCAAACAAGACCAATATGCAGCTACATTCGGCGGATTCAACTACATGGAATTCATCGGCGACAATGTGATAGTCAATCCGTTGCGCATCCGTCAACGCTATCTCGACGAACTGGCGCACAATCTCGTGCTATACCATACGGCCACCAGTCACGTCTCCGCGAAAATCATTGAGGAACAGCAGAAAAACGTCACTGCCAAAAAGCAGAAGTCTATTGATGCAATGTTAGCCCTGAAGGAGCAGGCTTTCCACATGAAAGAGGTTTTGCTGAAGGGTGATTTGGACGCCATCGGACAGATTTTGGACGAGGGTTGGCAGCACAAGAAGCAGATGGCCGACAGCGTCTCCAACGATTTCATCGATGAGGTTTACGCAGCCGCCATCCAAGCAGGCGCCACCGGTGGCAAGATTTCCGGTGCGGGCGGTGGTGGATTTATGTTCTTCTACTGTCCCTCCAACGCACGCTACAAAGTCATCGATCGCCTCGCCGAATTTGGCGGACAGTCAAAACGCTACGAATTTGTCTCAGAAGGTTTGAAGACATGGACGATGAACGATGAGACGATGAGGCGATGAAAATCGATGAGACGATGAAAAACGATGAAGCGATGAAAAATAACTATAAAGAGGCCATCGTATTGGCCGGTGGGTTTGGTACCCGGTTGCAAGGCGTGGTGAAAGATGTTCCCAAACCGATGGCTCCCGTTAACGGACGTCCCTTCCTGACCTATATCCTCGACTATTTGATTGAATATCAATACACAAGAGTGATTCTTTCGGTAGGTTATCTGCATGAAAAGATAGAAGAGTTTTTCGGCACGCAGTACAAATCGCTGGAAATCGACTATGCAGTGGAAACGGAACCTTTGGGCACCGGTGGCGGCATTCTTTTCGCCATGTCCAAATGCAAGACCGACAACGTGTTGGTCATCAATGGTGACACCATGTTCAAGGTGGATCTCACCGAATTCGAGCATTTTTATGCAGCAAAGAACTGCTTGCTGAGCATCGTGTTGCGCGAGGTGGACGATGTGGCTCGATACGGGAGTGTGACCATCGGCAACAACAACATGATCATCCTTTTCTCTGAAAAGGGAATCTCTGCAGGTCGCGGCTTCATCAACGGCGGTGTCTATATGATAAACCGTGCCCTTTTCGAAAAATATCCTCGACCCAAAAAGTTTTCCTTTGAGAAAGACTTGATGGAGAAACTTTACACGCAAGAACGGTTTTTTGCCATGCCTTCCGACGGCTATTTCATCGACATCGGCATCCCCGAAGACTACGCCCGTGCCCAAAACGAACTCTAACCCTTAACCCTTAACCCTTAAACTCATCATGAACCCCAGAATCCCCCAATCCATCGAGCAATCCATCGCCGCGAAACTGGCGATATTGAACAATCCCGAATTCCTCGGCCGTATCCAGCAAGCAGCGGACATGATCACCGCATCCTTGCGAGGAGGCGGAAAGATCCACTTCTGTGGTAACGGTGGCAGCGCCGCTGATGCACAACACCTCGCCGCTGAGCTTTCCGGTCGCTTCTACTTCGACAGGCCGCCGCTCAACGCCGAAGCGCTGCATTGCAACACCTCCTACCTTACCGCAGTGGGCAACGACTACGGCTACGACCTCATCTTCTCGCGCCTCATCCGCGGCACCGCCAAAGCCGGCGATGTCATCGTAGGCATCTCCACCTCCGGCAATTCCAAAAACATCCTCAACGCTTTCGAGGTGGCCAAAGAGATGGGGGTGAAAATCATCGCCTTGACTGGCGAAACGGGTGGCAAGATGAAGGATTTCGCAGATGTCCTACTCAATGCGGCCTCCACGGACACCCCGCGCATCCAAGAGAGTCACATCATGATCGGACATATCATCTGCGAACTCGTGGAAACTGCGATGTTTGGGAATTAGGTATTTTATTAACGAATAATATTCCAAGAGGGCTGCAAGCCCGACACGTGTCAACCCAGGGTGAGCGGTAGCGAGCCCTGGAAAGCAGGGTGGCGGTAGCGAGCCCTGGAAAGCAGGGTAAGCGGTAGCGAACCCCGGAAAGCAGGGTGAGCGGTAGCGAGCCCTGGAAAAAAGAAACCAACATGCGACGACTACTCTACATCATACGGACCATCAACGTAATTAAAACCCTCTGGTTCAACTTCAAGGTGTTCCCCTTTTCGGTGGCAAAAAAACTGCCAGTTTGGCTTTATGGTAAGGTGACATTCCGAAGTCTCGCGGGCAAAATCGTCATCAATGGACCCATCACCTCCGGGATGATCAGAATCGGGAAAAACGACCATTATGTTGATACCTCCATCCAGCAGTGCATCTGGAACGTGAGGGGAACGCTCATCTTCAACGGACCCGTCATCTTCGGCCACGGCTCCTATGTGGTGATTTCCGACAATGCGACGTTGGAGTTCGGCGAAAGGGAATCCTATTTCGGCACCAACCTTAAGGTTTTCTGCTTCGACCGGATCGTCATCGGAAGCAACGTGCGCGCGGCGTGGGACTGCCAGTTCATGGACACGACGTTCCATTACGTGCAGAATCTCAACAAGAACGGGGAAATCGGGCCGTTGACCAAGCCCATCATCCTCGGCGAGGATATCTGGGTCGGCAACCGCACCACTTTTACCAAAGGCGCAGTTGTCCCCGATAAAACCATAGTGGCATCCAACAGTTTGGTAAACAAGGACTTCTCCAATATCGAACCTCACAGTCTGCTGGCAGGGATGCCCGCCTCCGTGAAAGCGACGGGAATGAAACGTATTTTCGATCTGGATATCCAGCGTGAGATGGATGAAAAGTACAACTATGTCCGTACCCATTTATAAATAGTTAGTAGTTGGCGAGTGTAAAAGCCTACGTAAATTAAAATTATTTCCTTGAGCAGTCCCGAAGGGACAAGAGCTCGGTAGCCCTGGGAAAGGCCGCAGGCCGCAGCCCTGGGTCAAAATTCAAAGTCAATGTCTATAAGAAGCAACATATCAGCCGTTTATCACGCCATGCAGCTGGCTGGAAAGTATCCCGCTTCTATGCGAATGAAGATAATACGCGACTATATCTCCCTCTATCGGGCCAAAGGACTTACACCGGAGGAGTATCACGAGTTCGGATTTGACAAGCGGAGCGAGTCGTTTCGTCGCGATTTTTTAGGATTGAACGAGCAACGGTTTTATCTCGACCTGCTCAATCCGTTGAAATACTTTTCCTTGGCCCGTAACAAGTTTATGGCGCATAAGATGCTGGAAAACACGGGAATACAGACATCGGAACTCTATTGTTATTACCAGCCCGAGGCTTGCTATGCGAATAATTTGGAGTATGCCGGTGACCTTGCCGGGGTGTTGCGCATTCTGAAGGCCAGGGGAGTGCAATCCTGCGTCATCAAGACCATGGAAAGTTCCCACGGGGACAATGTTTGGGTAATCCAAAATATTGATTATCAGGATAGTGACGCGATATTAACACGCTTTGACGGTCAGAATATAGACCTTTCGTCCGTTTTAGGCACAGAAGCGCTGATTTTCGAGAGCGTGGTGCGCCAAACCGAGCAGTTTTCCTCTTTCAACGCCTCTTCAGTGAACACGGTGCGCTTCATGACCGCGCTCTATCCCGACGGATCTGCGAAGGTGATTGCCACCTTCATCAAGATCGGGCGTGCGGGGCGTTGCGTCGATAACGCTGGCAGCGGCGGGAACGTGGATGTCTGCGTGGATGTTGAAACGGGTGAAATCCAACACGCCATCCAGTTCGACGGTTGGCACAAGGTGAAAGACATCGACCGTCATCCCGACAGCGGAGCGCAGTTGAACGGCGTCATCATCGAGAACTGGGATTCCGTCAAAGCTGAAGTAATTCGCTTCCAACAAGCATTCCCCTACTGCAAGGCTGCGGGGTGGGACATTGCCATCACCGACGACGGTCCGGTGGTGATCGAGGTCAACGACTTCTGGGACCGCACCGGGCAGTTCTTCATCCGCCGAGGATGGCGCAACGAAATCCGGGAGTGCTATCTTGCTTGGAAGGCGACCGGCAAGGATTACTCCGTTGGTCCGCAACGTCTCCCGCTTGATGACAAAAAAATGGCGGCGAAGTTCCAGTAGAAACCCCGCCGCTTGTTTCAAGTCCCAAGTCTCAAGTCTTATTTCTCCATTCCTGTTCCGAAACCGCCCAATGCGCTGTAGAGATTAATCAACGCTTCTATGGCTTCGTATTGGTTTTGCACCTGTGAGAGTTGTGCCGACAGCAGGGATTCCTGTGCGGTGAGCACCTCCAAATAAGTGGTGGAGCCGTGTTCCATCAATGCTGTAGTGGCATCGTACGCCTGTTGAAGCGCATTAACACGGGTTTCGATATAGGTGGCTTTCTGTCCAGCCGTCTGGCAGTTGTGGAGATGGGTGTAAACCTCTTTACCTGCATTCAGCAAAGACTGTTCGAACGCCAATCTTGCCTTTTCCTGCTCCAATTTCGCATTCTTGAGTTGGGCTGTGAGCTTTCCTGCGGCGAAGATAGGCTGTGTGAGCGAGGCTACCGCTTGTCCAATCAGTTGGGCAGGGCTGAAAGCCGCTCCGAAGAGCCCTCCGATGCTAATCGTGGGATAGAAATTCTGACGAGCCGATTGGGTGCCGTAGTAGGCCAACTCCATGTTACGTTCGGCCATGCGAACATCGGGGCGTGCGTCAAGGAGACGGATAGGAAGCCCCAAATGCAGTTGCTCCGGCATCCGGAATGAACCGAAGGGGGCGCGTTCAATGTGACGGGGCGGCTCGGCAAGCAGGTTACAAAGTGCGGCCTCCGTCGTGAGGATGGTGTTGCGCAAATCGATGATTTTCGTTTTCACCTCCGCTACAGATGCTTCCATCTGATAGAGGGCAGGACTTTCGTAAATACCAGCTTCATACAGTGCTCGGGTCGATTCCAACGACTGCTCCCACAACTTCTCCGTCTGCTCTGCAATCTCCAACTCACGGTCGAGCATCACTATGGTGTAGTAAAGATTCGCAACATTGGCAGCCAAACTGACCTGCACGGCCTGCTTATAGTCCTCCTCATAGGCGGCTTGGGCTTTCGCTTTGCGCACCCCCGTAGTGGTTTGGCCGAAAATGCCTAACTGCCAACTGGCGGTAATGGGAATCTGAGCAGAAAATGAACTTCCTCCCTGATAAGCGTAACTGGCTTGTGGAGTGAAAGATAGCGTAGGTGCATAGCCCCATTTCGCGGATTTCACACTGTTCTGAGCCTGCTCAATAGAGAGTTGTGCCGACCGCACGTTGGTATTGTTGGCCAATGCGGTCTCGATAAGTTTCTGCAACAGCGGATCCGTGAAAACGGTACGCCAATCCATGGCACCCATGGAAAGGGTGTCCTGCGGATTCACCACATCGCCCATCACGTCGCTACGGACGGTGGTGTCGGACTGGTATTTCCGATATAGGTTGCAGCTGGTGAATAGCAGCGTTGCTGCTATTATCATGATATATACGCGTCTGTTTTTCATATTACTTTGACTTTTGTTCCCCCCACTACGGTTAACGCCTTGTGTGGGGTTAATTGCACTTCGTGCGTCTTGTCTCTTTGAGACTGCTTAAGTGCATTTAATATATACTGATTACTATTCACTGATTACTGTTACCGGTTCAGCATTATCTGTTTCCTCTTCCTTTTCTCCAGGTGTCAGTTTCTCATGTACCTTCTGGAAGAAAATGTATAATGCTGGTGTAACGAAAAGAATGGCGATGATACCCACGATCATACCCCCGATGACAGTGAGTGACAGCGATTTGTTACCCACTGCACCAGCGCCACCTTCGATAGCCAACGGAATCATACCGATAACCATGGTGGAAACGGTCATTAAGATAGGACGCAGACGGTCTTTACAAGCACCGATGGCCGCATCGAAAATCGACAGGCCCTCCTCACGTTTCTGGATGGCGAACTCCGTGATCAGGATGGCGGTTTTGGCCACCAGACCCATCAACATGATGACACCCGTCTGCACATAGACGTTCACACCCACGCCCATCAGCGTTTCCAGCGGACGGACGGTCAGGTAGGCCCCGAAAAGGCCGAACGGAATAGAGAAAAGGACGGCGAAGGGAATAAACAGGGAGTTGTAGAGGCATGCCAAGATGAGGTAAACAATCAGTATGGCAATTCCATAGATAAGGAGGGTTTCATTGGAACCGGCGTTTTCAGCCTCCTCACGGGCCATGCCGCCGTATTCGTAACCGTAATCGGCAGGGAAGACCTCGGCCATCACCTCTTGAACGGCGGTTCGCACATGATCGGAGGTATAACCGGAGGCTGGCATGAGGCACATATTGTAACTCGGGAACATGTTGAAGCGGCGCTCCTGTGAAGAGCCCAAACCTTCCGTCAGAGTGACAAACTCGGATGCGGGGGACATGCCGCCGCTTGTCTGGACGAAAATATTGTTGAGAGTGCTGGGTTCCATGCGGTAGGATTCGCCAGCCTCCAACAACACCTGATACACTTTTCCATATTGGATATAGTTGCCTATGTAGCTGCCAGCAAGGTTGGTACCGATCGTATTCAAAACCGTTTTCGGAGAGACACCCTTACGCTTGCAGGCTGCGGCGTCAATATCCAGACGGTATTTGGGATAATCTTGCGAGTAGGAGGCGGATGCAAAGGATACCTCCGGACGCTCCTGCATTTTTTGGGTAAATTGAGCACCCATATCCACGAATGACTGGTTGTCGCCGGTTCCCGAACGATCTTGCAGGTTAAGTTCCATCATGGAACCCGTACCGTAGCCGGGGATCTGCGGCATCTGGAACGGGGTGACAGTTGCTTGGGGTATATTCTCCAACGCCCAATAGTAAATTTGACCTTGAACGCCAGCGATACTGTAGAACGATCGTTCCTCCCAATTTTTCAATCGCACCATCAAAGTGCCGTAATTCGTGCCCGCACCGCCGTTCATGATGGAATAACCGGTAATGCCACTCACGATCTCAACTTCGTCGATGCTGCGTATGAAATCTTCCAATTTCTTGACAGTCTGCTCGGTCTCGTTGAGGTAGGTGCCGGAAGCCATGCCGACATCCACCATCATGAAGCCCTGGTCCTCCTGCGGCACAAGGTCGCTCTGTGCGGTCGCCATCAACCAGATCATTCCACCGGTAAAGGCAGCCAACAGAATCCATGCAAAGGCAGGCTTCTTTATGAACTTGGAGATACCGCTCAGATACTTCTTTTCGATGGCGCCAAAAGCGGTGTTATATGCCACACGCACATAGTAACTCAGATTTTTTTTCTCCGCTTCCCCCTCTTGCTTCGGTTTGAACAACAGGGCGCAAAGGGCGGGGCAGATGGTCAGAGCCGACACGGCCGACAGCGCCACGGACGCAGCCATAATGATACCGAACTGTTTGAAGAACGTTCCTGAAGTACCTGACATAAAGGTCACGGGGATGAACACCGCCATGAAAACCAATGCTGTGGAGATACAGGCGGCGGTCACATCGCTCAAAGCATCGTTGACGGCAGCCGTTGTACTCTTATAGCCCGACTCCAACTTGGCCATCACGGCCTCCACCACCACGATGGCATCATCAACCACCGTACCAATGGCCAATACCAATGCAAAGAGCGTCAATAAGTTGAGTGAGAATCCCACCACCTTGGCAACGGCGAAGGTGCCCACCAAGGAGATGATAATGGAGACGGAAGGCACGATGGTGGCCTTGAAGTCTTGCAGGAAGAGATAGACCACCAAAATCACCAAAATGATGGCGATAATCAGGGTCTCGATCACACTGTGCATGGAGGCGTATAGGAAGTCATCGGAGGTCTCCAACTGTTTGAACTCCAAACCCGCAGGCAGACTCTTGGAAAGTTCATCAAGCACTTTGTTGATTTCGGCGTTGACCTGCGTGGCGTTGGCGCCGGGGGCCTGGTTGATGATGAACAGCACACCGGGATGCCCATCTACATCGGAACGGTAATCGTACGACTTGGTACCCAGCTCCACATCGGCCACTTCAGACAAGTGCAACACATTGCCGTCTTGGGTGGCGCGTATCACAATATTCTCGAACTCGCTCATGTCGTTGAGCAATCCGTTGAACTCAATGTCAATCTTGTTGACAGCGCTTTCGAAACTGCCGATAGGGGCGACCAAGTTCTGCTCGCTGATAGCCGCAACGATTTCTTCCGGGGTAATGCCATAAGTGCCCATCACATCCGGTTTTAGCCAAATACGCACACCGTATTTGTCGCCGAGCAGCTGGGTACGACCCACGCCAGTAACACGGCTAATAGCAGGTATTACATTGATGTCCAGATAGTTAGTGATAAACTTTTGGTCAAACCGATCATCTGTGCTCTCCAAACTGAGAATCTGCAAAATGGAGTTCACACTTTTGGTCACTGTGACACCTTGGGTGGTCACCTCCGCGGGCAGCAGTCCCAATGCGCTGTTCACGCGGTTTTGCACATTGGTAGTAGCCTGGTCAGCATCGGTGCCCTGCTTGAAATAGACGTAGATTTCAGCAGAACCGTTGGAGTTGGCGGTGGAGGTCATATACAACATGTCTTCCACGCCGTTTACCTGCTCCTCAATGGGCAAGATGACCGATTTCTGCACTGCATTGGCATCCGCTCCACTGTAGTAGGCCGAGATGATGACTTGCGGAGGGGCGATGTCGGGATATTGCTCAATCGGCAACGTGAAGATACTCAACGTACCGACCAGCAAGAGGACAACACCGATGGCGAGCGCCGCCACCCAATGCTTCACGAAAAATTTGGTTTTCTTGACTTTCTCTTCCATAGCTATCTGATTTTCATACCGTTAGATAGTTTACGAGCACCATTGATGACCACTTCGTCACCCACTTTCAAACCATCCTCTATATAATATTCAGTACCATCGTTTGACGGGAAAACATGGCAGATAATACCCTCCACCGTGCCGTCCGATTTGACGCGGTAAAACATCATCTGGTCCTGCAGGCGCACGGCGGCGGTCTGCGGCACGCACAGCACGCTGTCGGATGAGATGGGGATCACCAAGGTGGCCGACATTCCCGAGCGAATCTCACCATCGGGGTTGGGGAAGGAACCCGTGCATGTCACCGTACCCGTGCTCTTTTGCACGATAGCATCCATTTTCGTCATCTTACCATCCAAAGGATAAGTGCTACCGTCCTTAAGCTGCAACTTCAAGGCTGGCATGGCATCGCCGATGAACTGTCCGTTCGGACCTTCCATACCTCTGCTTGTCACCTTCAGCTTGAACTGCTTGATGAGTTCGAGAAGCTGGCTTTCAGTGAAGGAGAAATTGGCATCCATGTCGCTGTTGTCGCTGACTTGGCAAAGATAGTTGCCACGGTTAGCCAAATCGCCCACGTCAAAACCATTGCCGTCAACAACGCCAGTGAGCGGTGAGGTCACGGTGCAGTATCCAAGGTTGGTACGGGCGATGTTGAGCTGAGCCTCCGCTTGCAGGACGGACGCCTTGGCTGAATTGTAGGAATTGAGGCTGGTCTTGAGCACATAATCGCTGATCACCTTCTTGTTGTACAACTCCTTGTTCGACTCGTACTGCAACTTGGTGGTCTCCATTTGCGCTATGGCTGCGCTAAGGTTGGCCTCCGCTGATTGCACGTTCAATCTGTACTCTGTCGGGTCGATGATGTAAAGGGTCTGACCCTTGGTGACCTTGGTGCCGTTGATGAAATTCTTGACTTTGATGATGCCCTCCACCTGAGGGTACACCTTCACCTCACTGGTACCTTCTAATGTGGCAGGAAAGGTCATGTTGTAGGTACGAGACTCCAATTTAAGCACTTTGGTCTCGAACTTGGCTTGTGGCATTTCAGCATTTTTGCCTTTGCCGCATGACATGCAAAATCCTGCGATAATCATTATTACAAAACAAATGAGTAAATGTGACTTTTTCATATTATATGATTTTAATTCAACTCAATTTTTTGATTCTTATTTTTGTTTTTACACATCTTTCTCACAAAGGTTAATAAATGAACGGAAATACTCGTTTCAGTTTCTTACGATCCATAATCTCGCCAAATTCCGTTTGATAGCGTTTGTAGATGGCATTGGCGCGGGGCACGAGATTGGCGAAGGTCCAGATGAAGAACACCAAACCTGAAAGTGACCAAGTAAGGATAGCAAATCCTAACCATTCCATCATCTCACCCAAATAATTGGCACTCGTAACGTATTCGAACAGAAAGCCTTCCGGCAGGTAATGCTTCGTGTCGTCATCGCTTTTGCGCAAATGGCGAATGATGTAGTCAGACCGCAAATTGACGTAAAAGCCAAGGAAAAAGATGATGACACCGATGATAAACTGCGGTGACCACAACCATGCCACATCTGCATAAGAGAGACCGCAAACCTGATAGTTACGGTTGAAGGATTCGAAGAAAATCCAATATCCTTGCATGATGGCATTCAAAATATTGAAAAGAATGCCGGAAAGCATAACGGCGTAAGACATCCGGCTTCTTTTACCTTTCATCAGCCATGGGAACACGAGAGATCGCTGGAAATAGTGGATTTCGAAAATCAACAGGAATACCATCGGTACAATTGCGAAACGATGCGGAGAAAGCAGCCAAATAATCAGCATGGCAAAGAAAATTGGGGACTCCATCAGAAACCATGCCACTTTGTTATTAATGCCCTTGCCCCATTTTTCTGACATGAAAATACCATATCCGGCTTCAACAAAATAAAGGGATATAAACACCACAAGGGCCATTACTATCATCACCCAAAGGTAGATGTTAAATGCTGAAGAAAGAAATTCTGGAGTAAACATAATACTACTAAACAACGTTATTGAATGGTTAAAATCATCGGCATACGCGCTTGAACGCCTGAGTTTTCCATCACTTGCTGTATGCCATCGTACATATCATAAAATTGTCCCATCTTCTGACGCACAGCAGCATCTACCGCATCGTCCTTCACACTGAAAATCAGGGCGAACCAATCCTTTTGTTTAGGATAATAAACGACATCGTACTTGTCGATGGAAGCCAACTTGGCGGCTTTCGCGATGGCATCATCAATATTTCCAAGCGCATCCACGAGACCCAATTGGAGGGCATCGCTGCCGGCCCACACGCGCCCCTGACCGATGCTGTCCACGTAGCTCACCGACAGTTTACGACCATCAGCCACGCGCTTAGTGAACGTCGCATAAATCTCCTCCACGGAAGCTTGCATCCGCTCGCTCTCCAGCTCATCCATCGGGCGATACAGTCCACCAGGAACAGAGTGCTTGTTGGAGCCCACCTCATCCATGGTGATGCCAAGTTTGTTCTTCATGAAATTTTGGACAGAAGGAACCATGCCGAACACCCCGATGGAACCAGTGATCGTATTGGGTTCTGCATAGATAAAATCGGAATTACAGGAAATGTAGTACCCACCGGAAGCCGCATAGTCACCCATGGAAACCACCACTTTCTTGCCCGCTTTCTTGGCATTCTCAATCTCATGCCAAATGTTTTCGGAAGCTAATGCGCTGCCACCAGGAGAGTTAACACGCAACACGATGGCCTTTACATCATCGTTCTTATACACTTTGCGGAACTCCTTGATAAAAGTATCAGAATAGATACCACGATCACCATCGCCCTTGCCATCGGAGATACTACCGTAGGCATACATCACCGCTACTTTATTAGTATTCCCCTCTTTTGGTTTAATGGATTTTGCGTATTTGCTGATAGTCACATAGTTAATATTATCTTTGTCGCTCAAATTCAGTTTTGTCTTGATCATCTTCTCGGCCTCATCGGGATAAGCCAACTTATCAACCAATTTCAGGTTTAAAGCCTCTTGCGGAGAGGAGCATAACAAGCTGTCGGCAATGTTATTCAGCTGTTCTACAGATATTTTACGAGCTTTCGCGACATCTTGCACGAAAACCGCCCATAAGGAGTTGGCTAATGTGGACATCTGCTCGCGGTTCGCCTCGCTCATCTTATCCAAGAAATAAGGTTCCACGGCGCTCTTAAACTGTCCGTGACGGAAAATCTGTACATCAATATCCATTTTGTCGATGAGGTTTTTATAGAACATAAGTTGGAACGCATAACCTCTGAAATTCATGTCACCAGTGGGATTGAGCATAACCTTGTCGGCAACCGTAGCCATATAGTAGCCGTTTTGAGTATAAACATCGCTGTACGCGTAGATAAATTTGCCAGATTTCTTGAACTCCATCAATGCATCACGAATCGCCTTTGCAGATGCGGGCGAAGCAGATACTGTTTGGGATTTCAGGTAGATACCTTTGATTTTGGCATCTCCTGCCGCTGCCTTGATAGCTGTTAAGATGTTGTCCAACCCCAAACTTTCGTCCATATAATCGCCGAAGCTGAAGGGGATCTCCACCGCACGTTCGGAGATACTCGGGGAAAGATCCACATACAAGACACTGTTGTCTTTCACATTCGTAGTAGAAGACATGGCCGAAGAGGCGGTTTTCTGGACTGTTGCGATCATTCCTAAGAACATCAGGATGCCCAGGATAGAGGTGATGATGGAGGCGAGCACGAAGCCTACCATAGAACCAAGAACCACTCGCCAGAACTTGCGCGATCTGGTCTCTGGTTGATAATTTTGCTGTTGTTGTTCGATATTTTCGTTCATAATAATGAATTTAATTCAATGAGGTTGGGCGTATGCAATACGCCTCTACTATTTGCCTATTGCCTATTGCCTACTTGCCTACTTCCTAAACACCATATTCAAACCCCAAAAAGCATTGCGGCGCAAAAATGCATTTTTTCTCCATATCCTCTGCTCTTTTTCCACATTTTTTTGCAGATTATCATCATTAAAGCTACAAGAAGGCAGAAAACGAATGTATTGCAGACTCTCTTCTTCCACTCTGAAACCGGCTTTGTTGAAGTGTTTGCGCCAAACTTTCTCTGGACGAATATTCTCGTTGCCCATCAACACTTCCTTCTTCAAAACATCATCATAAACGGTGACGACACGATTGTTTCCACGTTGCAGGAAAAGCATTCCTCGCTTAAACAAACAACCTCCATTTTCCTCTATCAGCACCAATTTACCATTGGGTTTCAGGACTTTGTAAAAAATCGCCAAAGCATCGTCCAACGGTTCAATGTGATGCAGAGTATCTTGCAAAATGATGTAATCGTAACTGTTCTCCTCTATGTTTTGGTCAAAAAGGTTGGCGTATTCACAGGTGAGGAGGCTCGTGTCACCGTACTGACTCCAGAACTTACGACGAGCTTCCCACTGCTCGGGGTAATATTCCAACGTGGTGCCAAAAACGGGTTGTCCCTTCATCGCAAAGTAGAAACCCGTAGTGCCATAACCGCATCCGCAATCCCAGATTTTGGGTTTCTGACTGAGGTCAATGTGACGATCCAAATATTCCAATCGTTGCATAAAGTAGGCCTTGCGGAATTGCTGCCGCGAAGGGGATCCGTCTGTCAACTTGTAGTACGGATATAGTGCGCGGTTTTGGTGCAATTCCTCGCAAAGATGCTCAAAAAAGACCTCTTTTTGCATGTTTTAGTTTTCAGAATTGCGCTTTTCGGCGCGTTTGCGTTCGGTTTCGTCCAAAATAATCTTGCGCACACGCAAACTCTGCGGGGTAATCTCCAAATATTCGTCTTTGGCGATGAATTCCATGTACTGTTCCAACGAATACTTTATAGCGGGAGCAAGCACCAACTTTTCGTCGGAACCGGCAGCACGCATGTTCGACAACTTCTTAGATTTACAGACGTTAATCACCAAGTCTCCCTGACGGATGTGCTCGCCAATGATTTGTCCAGCATAGACTTGATCGTTCGGTTCAATGAAGAAACGACCACGGTCTTGCAGCTTGTTCAGAGAGTAGGCGTACGCTTGACCCGTCTCCATCGCGATGAGCGAACCGGCATGACGACCGGCTATCTCGCCCTTCCACGGCTGGAACTCAACAAATCGGTGCGAAATGATAGCCTCGCCCTCAGTGGCGGTCAACAACTGGTTGCTCAAACCAATCAAACCGCGCGAAGGAATCATAAAGTTCAAATGCACGCGGTCGTTCACCGTATCCATCGACATCAATTCGCCCTTTTTCCTGGATACATAGTCAATGACACGACTCGACATCTCCTCGGGTACTAACACGGTCAATTGCTCTACGGGTTCGCACTTTTGTCCATCAATTTCCTTGATAATCACCTGAGGCTGACCTACTTGCATCTCGTAACCTTCACGACGCATCGTCTCAATGAGGATGGAGAGGTGAAGAATGCCGCGTCCGAAGACGTTGAGGCGGTCGGGAGAGTCGGTCTCCTCGATGCGCATAGCCAAGTTCTTCTCCAGTTCGGCGAAAAGACGGTCACGCAAGTGTCTGGAAGTGACGTATTTGCCCTCCTTTCCAAAGAACGGAGAGTTATTGATAGTGAACAACATGCTCATGGTCGGCTCATCAACCTTGATGGGCGGCAGCTGCTCAGGATTCTCGAAATCAGCCACGGTATCACCGATTTCGAAGTCATCTAAGCCGAGCAGGGCGCAAATCTCGCCAGCTTCCACAGGATTTTTGTATTTTTCCTTGCCAAGTCCCTCAAACACGTACAATTCCTTAATCTTGGAAGTTTGGACAGTACCGTCTCGTTTCACCAGCGAGACATTCTGACCCCACTGGATGGTACCGCGTTTCACACGACCCACGGCAATACGACCCACGTAAGAAGAATAGTCAAGGGACGAAATCATCATCTGCAAGTTGCCTGGTTCTACCTTCGGTGCGGGGATTTTCTCGATGATGGTATCTAAAAGGTATGAAATGTCGGAAGTGGGCGTATTCCAGTCGGGGCCCATCCAACCGTTCTTGGCAGAGCCATAGACCGTCGGGAAATCCAACTGTTCGTCGGTTGCTCCGAGGTTGAACATCAACTCGAAGACAGCCTCTTGCGCGAGGTCGGGATGACAATTCGGTTTATCGACTTTGTTGATAACGACAATGGGCTTAAGACCTAATTCGATAGCCTTTTGTGTCACAAATCGAGTTTGAGGCATAGGACCTTCGAAAGCATCCACCACAAGGAGAACGCCATCGGCCATATTAAGCACGCGCTCCACCTCACCACCGAAGTCACTGTGTCCAGGAGTATCTATCACATTGATTTTCACTCCTTTATATCTTACGGAAACATTCTTGGACAAAATTGTAATACCGCGTTCCCTCTCCAAATCATTGTTATCTAACACCAAATCCTGCACTTGTTGGTTCTCACGAAAGAGATGAGACTGGTATAAAATTCTGTCCACGAGGGTAGTTTTGCCATGATCAACGTGTGCAATAATGGCGATATTCCTGATATTCTGCATTTTACGTATTTTTAATAAAAACCTGCAAAGATACATTTTTTTTGACGTATGATGTTTGACTTTCGATATTTAGTGTTCGGGATACCCATCCCACTACTCACATCTTTCGTCTCATGTCCCTCGTCATAATTATTTCGAAAAAAAAATCAACTACAACGTGTTAATTATGAATTTTTGTACATTTGCTAAATTAAAATGTGAGTATTAAAATTTTAAGTTATGAATATAAAATCTACCCTTTCAACTATTTCTATATTGTTGTTTTTCAATGTTTTATTATTTGCCCAGACGGAAAACCAATATAGCAAATTCGATCCTGTTTCATTGAAGGAAAATGCCAAATATGTGCGGAATTTTGCGCCAAACAACTATGACGAGAAAATTCTGTATCAATGTTTCACCGACATGGTGGACCTGGCTCGCGCCGAATTCCGCTATGTTCCCAAATTGAAACATGACATTGACTTGGATTCCACGGCACAATTCCAGGCTGACTTCCAAGCTTTTAAAGACGAAAAAACCTTGGAAAACAACGCACCTTACAAGACCACTTTCTTCCGGCTTCGCAAATACGGACTCGCAGGGAACGGTGAAGAGCTAATTGCGAAAGCGAAAGCATACATGGGAGAGACCGAGTATTCCTACTACGATCTCTGCCTCTCGCTCGTGCAATCTATCCTGAAAAATGTGAAAACCGCCGATGTGATGCTGAACGAACAATACACCTATATGGGCTTCGGCTACAACACCGATGCCGCTATGAAAAGCATGTACATTTCGCTCGTACTGACCAACGACCGAGCTTTCAACCATTACAAAGCAGGATTCAATGAAAAGGATGTTCCCTACACCAAAGGGCAGGCTGGATTAAAAGGTTATGACGAAAAGGTGTGCAAAAAATGTGCATCTGAACCGGCTTTGGAAGTGCTTTCGGAATATGTTTCTGTGAACAAAAATGGTGAAATCTACCTCAACTGCGATAATTACAAGGAACTGAAACGTTTAATCGGCAAGGAAGGCGACGCCATCGTCATCGACATTATCCAAGAGGGTCAGTATGAATGCGACAACCATCAGGTAGATTACGATCTCTACCATCGTGGCACGGTCACCAAACCCATCACTTTCGAGAAACTCATGGCCGCCAACGAGAACGCCAACCTCAAATCCGGCAAACTCATTGCCAAAATCGGTAATCTTCCGGACAATGTCGATGACAATAAACATCTGGATATCGTGGTGTTAGTCCTGAAGGAGGGCAACCGTGTATGCCGCGCCATTATGGGCAAGCGTATCGAGAGCAAAGGAGCCGACTATGTGGAGAAGATTAACTTTGTGAAGGACGAAACCAGTATCAAAAGCACCGGGGAATGGGTGATTTCGCCTGAGGATGGCTCCGTGGTTCTCAGCTTCCCGTATGATGCGAAAAAGACCGATTACACTGCTGCTGGTTTCAACTTGGACAAGAAAGATCCCTCTTTGCCTCCTTTCAAGGTGAACAGTGTGGAACTGATTTCCCATATTTCTCCCGATTACTATCAAGATCCTGCCTACAAAACCATCCAAGAAAAGCGCGTCGCCTCCATCAAGAAGGATTTGCAACGCTATTTCCCTGGCACTGAAATCAAAGTGGTTTATGACTATTGTTGGGAAGAGTTCAAACAGAAAATCACCCAACACGAAGAGTATTACGACTTGAGTTTCAAATCATTGGAAGAAGCTGCTAAAGAGTTGCGCCAATATAACCGCTATGCCGCCAAGGCTCTCGACTCAGGTTATCTGGCACCCTTACGCACAATTGAACTTCGCCAGACAGTGACTTATTACGCAGAAACTCCCGCCGACGAAGAAGCTTTTGCCCTTTGGAAATTCAACAATGCAATAAAGAACCCTAAAAATCTCGGTTTCGCCATGTCTGTGGAAAACTACATCCTTCAACAAGTGGAAAAAGGCAAATTCTCTTCTTCTTCACTTGAAAAAATGGAGATTCCTTTCAAGAAAGAGTTCCAAACACTGCTTAACAACAAACTCTATGCCCAATACTATAAGAGTTCCAAACTGACTCCCGCCATGGCAGATCAGATGACAAAAATCTATAACCTAAACACTAACAACCAGTTACTACTCTACAACACCACGGTGAGCGATGTATTGGCCGCTACAATCAATTCCACGAGCGACATTGCCAAAACGCAAGCGGCCATCGATCGTCTATACAGCATTCCCACCATCCCGAAAGATCGTGTGAACAGCCTCAACTTGGAGTATCAGTTCAAAATCATCAACTACTTGGATACGCTGCCTACAAACACCGAAAACACCGCTTTACTGAACAGCACTTATCAGAAAATCAAAGAGATACGTAACGACAAGATGGATAGTTGGAAGAATGCCTTCAAACTGGCCTCCTACTTTAACAAACGTTGCGATTACATGTATTCATTGTCGTTAATGACCCCGTTCTTGGATGACCCGACCATTTCTGAAGACTTCATCTTCTCTTACGTGTCGTTAGCAGCCCACCGCGAAGAGACCTATCTCAGTGGACTTTTCACCAAAGCCGTAAAACTTGCTGCGGAGAAGAACCCATCACGCCTCTGCGGTCTGGTAGATAAACTGCCGACTTGCATCTTAGAAAACGAAGATGCGAAGAAGGTTATCTGCAAAGCGTGCAATAGGTAAGCAACAGGAAATATAACAAAAATTTCCCTTGAACAGCACTGTAAGGGCAAGAGTATTATAACCCAGGGTAAAACGTCAGCCGCAATCTTGGGTGGCTAACCGACAAAATATGATTGAGACAGAAAAGAGAAACGAAGAAAAAGACGAATTATACGAACATTTCAGGTTCGAGGTAACAGCAGGTACGGAGATGCTCCGCATCGACAAATACCTTTTCAACCTGATTGCCAACACCTCGCGCAATAAAGTGCAGCAGGCGGCAAAGGCGGACTGCATCTTAGTGAACGGCAAACCCGTGAAACAGAACTACAAGGTGCGCCCTGGCGACACTATTTCCGTGCTGATGCCCAATCCGCCCAACGACACCGAAATTCTGCCTGAGGACATTCCTTTAAATATTATATATGAAGACGCTGACCTGCTTATTGTCAACAAGGAGGCCGGAATGGTGGTACACCCCGCTTACGGCAATTACACTGGAACGCTCGTCAATGCGCTCTACTATTACCTGAAAGACCAAAAGTTAGAGGATGGTTCCCCGATGAAGCCGTTATTGGTGCACCGCATCGACAAAAACACTTCCGGACTGCTGGCCGTCACCAAAAACGAGTTGGCACAAATGCGGCTGGCAAAGACCTTCTTCGACCACGATCTGGAACGCCGTTACTGGGCGTTGGTTTGGGGCGACATGGAGGAGGAATCTGGCACGATTGTCGGCAATGTGGGGCGCAATCCGAAAGACCGTATGGTGATGACGGTCTTTCCAGAAGGCAGCGACCAAGGCAAGCACGCCGTCACGCACTGGCGCGTGGTGGAACGGTTCGGCTACGTCACGCTAATCGAGTGCCAATTAGAGACGGGCCGCACTCACCAGATCCGCGTGCATCTGCAGCACATCGGGCATCCGCTCTTCAACGACGAAGCGTATGGCGGGAATCGCATCCTCAAAGGCACAACTTTCACAAAATACCAGCAATTCATTCGCAACTGCTTTGCACTGATGCCGCGTCAAGCATTGCATGCCAAGTCTTTGGGCTTCAAACACCCTATTACAGGCAAAATGATACAATTCGAGTCAGAGCTGCCCGATGACTTCACCGCTGTTTTGGAGAAATGGAAGAACTACGGGAAGCAAAACTTCGAGTGTTAAGTACTGTTTAAAAAAAAGCTGTTTGGGTTAAGCGGGGAAAATGCCGAAGAAGGCCGATCCGCTACCCGACATCGAAGCGTAAAGAGCTCCTTCCTGATACAATTGCTCTTTAACAGTTTTTAATTCAGGAAACTTCTCGAAAAGGGAAGATTCGAAATCGTTCACCACAACGTCTTTCCACGTGCCAGGATCCTGTTGTAAAGACCCTGGCAAATAAACCTCCGACTCGCATGGGGTCACACCAGCGTATGCTTCCTTAGTGGAAATGTGGATATCGGGTTTAACGATTTTTAACCGATATTGAGACAAGTCCAAACCGATAGGAATCATCACTTCACCTCGACCTGTGGCATATACCGGCTTGTTCATGAGGAAGAATGGCACATCACTGCCTAACTGCAAAGCATATTCTACCATTTTCTCCTCAGAAACAGGCAGTTGAAAGATGTCGCAGAGCATTTTTAGAGTGAAAGCGGCATCAGCGGAACCACCGCCCAATCCTGCACCAGACGGAATGCCTTTAGTGAGGAAAATCTCCACATTAGAGATTCCAAAATCCTGCTGCAACATACGGAAAGCCTTGACACAGAGATTGTCACAAGGGTTTCCCAGATTCTCTTTGCTCTCCATTTTGAACAGAATCTCTGCATTAGCGGGAGAAATTCGCAAGGTGTCTGTAAAGAAATCTGTTGGATAAAAAACTGTTTGCAAATCGTGGTAACCATCGGGACGTTTGCGAACAATTTGCAAACCAATATTGATTTTGGCATTGACTTTTGCCTCAATGGGCTCAAAATCTCTCCTCATATCTTAATATTGTCAAAATTTTTGCCGAAAACGCTGGCTGTTTTCGAAATAGTAATGAAAGCATCGGGGTCTATATCCTTGATAATGCGCGTGATGTCACTCTTGTCGGTTCTGTGCGCCACAATCAGCAACACATCCTTCTCTTGATGTTTGTAGGAACCATATCCCTTCAGGAATGTGGATCCTCGGTGCAGTGTAGAACCAATCTTTTGGGCAATTTCCTCGTTCTTCATGGAGAAGACCATGAACTGATACGTCTGCCGATAACCATCTATCACTAAATCAGATACAATTATAGAGACGAGCAACACGACAAAACTATAGACCAGTTTTTGTACATCGTGGATCACGAAGTAAGAGCTGCCCACGATGAGAATGTTGCAAGCCAAACTGATGCGACCGTATGAGATGTTGCGGTATTTGCCAATCATCAGCGCGATAATATCTATGCCGCCAGTGTTGCCGCCCCAGTTGATGGACATACCGATGCCGAAGGCCGCAATCGCCGACCCGATGATGACGCTCATAAACATGTCATCCACAATGGGATGAGGGAATAACGGCTGCCAAACGGAAAAAAATGCACTCATCACAACGGTGCAAATCAGCGAGTTAACGCAGAATTTCGTACCCAACACTCGCCAAGCGACCGCAATAAGCACTGCATTGAATACGAATGTTGTAACACCGATAGGGATTCTGCCTGTGGCGAAATAGAGGATGGAGGCCGCACCAGCCACACCACCACCCGACACTTCGTATGGAATCAGGAACGCCGACCACCCGAAAGTGAACAAACATAGCCCCAAAAAGATAAAGAAATAGTTCTTTACCTCTTGCCATACTTTTTTAGCGGTCAGTTTGTTTTCCATAATCTTTTATTCTTCGTGTATATTGGTGGATATCAGTTCATTAAGCCAATTCTTAAACAAAGTGATATAGGCACCATTGAAAATGTGCCTGAACATGTAGCGATCCTCTTCATAGTTCTGATGAATATCATCGGGATGGACCAAAGGCATAATGGGATACGCATTACGTTTCAAGTGACGGATTTTGCGTTCCTTCTGCTTGCGGAAACCCATGTTGGTCACCAAATTGAGGTACGGGGTAATGCACAAGCCCTCGTGCGCCCAAATATGAAAATTGTACTGGGAAGCCCAGTGGGTTGCCTTGTATTTCTTGAGGCTGTTGAACCGGTTGATCCAATAGATTTTCTGTTTCTTTTTCTTCATGTAGGGTTCAATCATCTTCTCGAAATCCTCCTTGGAGTATTGATCCATCGAGAGAGAGAAGTCGGTCCAACGATTTTTCCAAGTGGCAAAACCCCACGTAGAAGCGTAAGCGGAGAAGAAATAGGATGATTCACCCTTCTTCATGCGCTTTTTGTATCTTTTCCGGCTTCGATGCCGCCAGTAGAAGCCACCGATACTGAAAATTTTCTTGTTATTGCGGTACTTTTCGAGCAGCTGTTCGCAGTAAGGGAAGAAATCGTATCCCGGCACAGTATCATCAAAAAGGATTATTCCCTCTTCCTCTTGCTCGAAAAACCACTTTATGGCCGTGGCAACCATCTGGGACTTGCCCAGATGGTTGTCCTGCCATAATTTGTGCACCTGGCACGGCCACTCAGGTTGGATGACGGCGCGAGCCTGATAGACGTGCATCCTGTCCAATACGGAATCCGGTTTGGCAGCATCGCCCGCCACATACAAATCAGTAGGTTGCACCGTGCGTAAAACTTGAAATACGTCGTGTGTTTCCTCTACCCTATTATATAATATGAGTAAAACAGGAACTTTGAACATATTTTTGAGAATTTGTGAATATTAAGCTAATTCGTGAATGACAAGGCCTGAACGGAGCTTGGGCTCAAACCATGTGGTCTTGGGAGGCATGATATTGCCCGTGTCGGCGATGTCGATGATCTGCTGCATAGAAACTGGATACAAGGCGAAAGCGACTTTCATCTCGCCGTTATCGACGCGACGTTTCAGTTCGCCCAAACCGCGGATACCACCCACGAAATCAATGCGCTTGTCAGTGCGGAGATCTTTGATTCCTAAGATCTTATCCAAAACATGGTCGCTGAGGATTTTCACATCCAGCACCCCGATAGGATCGTTGTCGTCATATTTGCCAGGCTTTGCGGTCATCTTGTACCATTTACCATCCAAATACATACTGAACTCGTGCAATTTAGCGGGTTTGTAGATGTCTGTGCCCATCTCTTCCACGGTGTAAGCCTCGTTCAATGCGTTGAGGAACTGCTCTTTGGTGAGACCATTGAGATCCTTCACCACGCGGTTATAGTCGATAACATTGAGCTGATTGTCCGGGAAAATCACGGTCATGAAGTAGTTGTACTCCTCTTTGCCGGTGTGATTCGGGTTGTGCTCTTTCTTCTCCTGACCCACGAGGGCGGCGGCGGCACTGCGGTGGTGACCGTCGGCGATGTACATGGCGGGAACCTGCTTGTCGAAAATCTCCACCAATTCATCGATGAGTTTGCGGTCGTCAATCACCCAGAAACGGTGACCGAAGCCGTCTTCCTTAGCCACGAAATCGTAAATCGGGGCATTGGCGGTCACGGAGGCCACGATTTCGTCGATGCGAGCGATGGCGGGATAAGCGAAGAATACGGGCTCCACGTTGGCATTGGTGATGCGCACATGTTTCATGCGGTCTTCCTCTTTGTCCTTGCGGGTAAGCTCGTGTTTTTTGATGATTTTATTGACATAGTCCTCGCTGTATGCGCAAGCCACGATGCCATATTGCCAACGTGCGTTGGGCTCCGTGGGATTCATACTTTGGGCATAGATGTAGAGCTTCTCCTCTTTATCCTGAACCAGCCAGCCGTAATCCTTGAAGCTGTTGTAGTTCTTCACCACTTGAAGATAAACCTCAGGTGAGTGTTCGTCGGTGCCCTCTGGCAAGTCGATTTCAGCCTTGGTGACATGCAACAGGCTATACGGGTTGCCTTCGCACTCTTTGCGAGCCTCTTCGGAATTCAACACGTCGTAAGGACGAGAAGCTAACTTTTCAACGATTTCTTTCGGAGGACGGAATCCTCTAAAGGGTTTAATAACTGACATATCTATTTGATTTATTGATGATTAATTAATTTAGTTTTATTTCAAAACTTTTTGAAATCAACGGCAAAAGTACAAATTTTTTTTGTATTTTTGCCGCCGAAAATTCGTGGACAGATTTGTTATGATTGCAACCACAGAAAAAAATGCTAAACCATCTTCTTCCACAATTTTCAGTTTTTTATTTTTAACAATTTAAATTACTGATTATGAGTTATTTATTCACATCCGAATCCGTGTCTGAAGGACACCCTGACAAAATCTGCGACCAGATATCCGACGCGCTGTTGGATAGTTTCTTGGCGCAAGACCCTGAATCAAAAGTGGCATGCGAAACACTCGTTACTACCGGACTTGTCGTCTGCGCCGGTGAAGTGAAAACCGAAGGCTACGTCTCCGTAGATGAAGTGGCGCGTCGTGTCATCAAAGAAATCGGCTACAACAAAAGCGATTACCAATTCGACTATAAGTCCTGTGGGGTGATCTCCACCATCCACAGCCAATCGCCCGACATCAACCAAGGCGTGGAACGCGCCGCCTTGGAAGACCAAGGTGCCGGCGACCAAGGCATGATGTTTGGTTACGCCTGCAACGAGATGGACAACTATATGCCACTGCCTGTGGAGCTGGCGCACCGTTTCGTGCAGGAACTCGCCGCCATCCGCAAGGAAGGCAAAAAGATGAGATATTTGCGCCCCGACTCCAAGTCGCAGGTGACCGTGCAATACTCCGAACGACATAAACCCGAACGCATCGACAGCATTGTCATTTCCACCCAACACGACGAATTCGCCGACGAGGCCACCATGCTGGAAACTATCCGCCGTGATGTGGAGAAAATCCTGATTCCGAGAGTCAAAAAGAGCTGTCCGAAGAACGTTCAACGACTGTTCAAGGCCGACTACCAACTATTTGTCAACCCGACGGGCAAGTTCGTCATCGGAGGACCGCACGGCGATTCCGGTCTCACAGGCCGTAAAATCATCGTTGACACTTACGGCGGTCGCGGTGCGCACGGAGGTGGTGCCTTCTCTGGCAAAGACCCCTCAAAGGTTGACCGTTCAGCTGCTTACGCCACCCGACACATCGCCAAGAACATGGTGGCCGCTGGGCTCTGCGACCAAGTACTCATCCAAGTGGCATACGCCATCGGTAAAGCGCAACCCGTGGGCTTGTACGTCAACACCTACGGCACCGCCAAGGTGAAGATGCACGACAGCGAGATTGCCAAACGCATCAACGAAATCTTCCCGATGCGCCCCTACGACATCATCAACCGCTTCCATTTGAAGAACCCCATCTACGAACCCACCGCCTCATACGGTCACTTTGGCCGCGATTGCTACGAATCCGAAGTGGAAACCGCGCAAGGCAAGCGCAAGGTTACTTTCTTCCCCTGGGAGAAACTTGACTATGTTGATCAAATCAAAAAAGCATTCAAATTATAATTTTTCCCGTAGAGACGCAAAACTTGCATCTTACTGAATTTTTGCTTCTCTACCTATAAATAATACGCATAAAAAAGTAGAAATAATGAAAAACGCATATATTTTCCCTGGACAGGGTTCACAACATCCCGGCATGGGACAACTTCTGTTTGACCAATACGATAAGGCAAAGGAACTTTTCCGCCAAGCAGATGAAATCTTAGGTTATCCCATCTCCGATGTCATGTTCCATGGCACTGAAGAACAGTTGAAACAGACCAAATACACGCAATTAGCGATGTTTTTGCACGGTTATATCGCATACGAATGCCTGCGTCAGGCGGAACCCGATATGACCGCCGGACACTCCTTGGGCGAATACACTGCGCTGACGGCAGCCGGCTGTCTGCGTTTTGAAGACGCGCTCCGATTAGTGGAGAAACGAGCCAACGCGATGCAGAAAGCCTGTGAACTGGAACCCTCCAGTATGGCCGTCATCCTGAAATTCGAAGACAAAATCATCGAGGAGGTCTGCGCTTCTATCACTAACGAGGTAGTCGTACCCGCTAACTACAACTCCCCACAACAACTGGTAATTTCCGGAAGTCTCAAAGGATTGGAATTAGCCGTCGAAAAGCTGAAAGAAGCTGGTGCTAAACGCATTATGATGCTCAACGTGGGAGGTGCTTTCCACTCCCCACTGATGCAAACCGCACAAGACGAGCTGGCCGAAGCCATCGAGAAGTGCGTATTCAACACGCCAAAGTGTCCAGTATATCAAAACGTAAATGCTTCTGCCGTCACCAACCCCGATATGATTCGTCAGAACTTGGTGGCGCAACTCACCGCACCCGTACGCTGGACTCAAACGGTGCTCAATATGGTTCACGACGGAGCAGACCACTTCGTGGAGTTCGGCCCTGCACCCACCCTCGGGAATCTCGTCAAACGCATCGTCCCCGAAATGGAACCCGAATGCTTAGGCACAGATAACGAATAGTATATGCATATACCCTCTCCCGGAAATCTTCTTACACCAATATTTTATAACTATCACTTTTCCCAAATTATTGAATAAAAAAAAGTGTATTTTTGCACCCTCAAAAATATCAGTAAAAGAATATGACAAATAACGAAAATTTAGGCTCCAAGAAATCAGAGCAATTGCAAGAAAATGAGAACTTTGTGACGAGAATTCTTTCGTTTTTCAATAAATATCAGAACATCATTTACGGTGTCATAATTGGTGTTTTGGTTGTCATTCTTGCCATTTTGGCTTTCAACCGTTTCTATATTCAGAAGAAGAACGCTGAAGCTTCCGCACAAATCGTTCAACCCATCCATTGGTTCATTCAAGGTGACACCGCTTCCCTGAAGCTCGCGCTCGAAGGCGATGGCGAAAACGACGGATTCCTTGATATCGCTACAGGTTATAAAATCACCAAAACTGCCAACACCGCCAACTACTATGCCGGTCTGTCTTACCTCAAACTCGGTCAAAAGGAAGATGCTCTGGAATATCTCAAGAAGTTCAAAAAGAAGGAAGACGTGCTTTGGTATGCTTGTCAGGCAACTATCGGCGACCTTTACGACGAACAAGGTGACGAATCTCAGGCAATTAGCTATTACGAAAAGGCTGTGAAAGGCAACGATCCCTATTTCACCCCGATCGCACTCTTCAAATTGGGTCAGATGTATGAAAGAAAAGGTGACTGGAAAAAAGCTCTCGATGCATATCAGACCATTGAAAAAGATTTCTACGCTGAATATAACAAAATGAGTATTGCTCAATACGCTGAAAGAGCAAAATCTCAAGTGAAATAAAGATTTAATGACAGAAAAGAAGAAAAACTTATCGGAATTTACGCCTTTCGAGTTTTCTTCCGCTCATAATAAGAGAATCGGTATTGTGGTCAGCGAATGGAACGACCGCATTACCGATTCTCTTTTAAACGGCGCGAAAGAGAGCTTGATGGAGCATGGCATTAAGGCCGAAAACATCCACGTGCATTATGTCCCAGGCAGCTTCGAGCTCCCGCTGGGTGCCAAATGGATGCTCGAATACACCAACGTGGACGCCGTTATCTGCATTGGCTGCATCATCCAAGGCGAAACTCGTCATTTCGACTTCATCGCCCAAGCCGTAGCCGACGGCATTATGAATGTCGGACTGAAATTTTCCAAACCTGTGATTTTCAGTGTCTTGACTTGCAACACAATGGAGCAAGCCGAAGATCGCTCCGGCGGTAAACACGGAAATAAGGGCGTGGAAGGAGCAGTATCCGCTTTAAAAATGTTGTCTTTGTCAGAAAAAATATAACTGATTCCTTAAGCAACCCCGTTAGGGTCAAGAACTTGGTAGCGAAATGCAAACCCCGGGATCAATAACAAACAAAGAAATAATGTCAAGATGATGAATAAGCTACGAGTATGCTTCATGGGTACGCCTGAATTCGCAGTCGCGACGTTAGACGCCATCCGCAAGGCTGGTCACGACGTGGTTTGCGTAGTCACTACGCCTGACAAACCCGCAGGACGTGGTCAGCAGATGCACTGTTCCGATGTAAAAAAGTATGCTTTGGAACATCAGCTACCCATCTTACAACCCGAAAAGCTGAAAGATGACGGGTTTGTGGAGGACTTACGCGACTATCGCGCGGATGTTTTCGTCGTGGTGGCTTTCCGCATGTTGCCAAAGTGCGTTTACTCGATGCCTCCATTGGGCACTTTCAACGTACATGCCTCTCTGCTTCCGCAATATCGCGGTGCTGCACCCATCCAACGCGCCATCATGAACGGGGAAACCAAAACCGGTGTGACCACCTTTCTGCTCGACGAGCACACTGATACTGGCGCTATGCTACTGCAAAAAGAGGTGGAAATCACGCACGAAGACAATGCCGGCACACTGCACGACAAATTGATGGTAGCGGGTGCCGGTATCGCCGTGGAGACTCTGCGAAAACTCTCAGAAGGGAAAGTTAACCCTAAGCCACAACCTGAAGCTAAAGTCTTGAAAACCGCTCCGAAAATTTTCAAGGACGACATGCATATTGATTGGAATAATTCCGCAGAACATATTTTCAATCATGTCCGTGGCCTCTCCCCCTACCCCTCCGCGTTTTCTTTTATCGGTTTTCGTACTCGTGAGGACGAAGAGTGGAAACCCTGCATTTTGAAAATATTTGATGTTGAAATCACAGAACGAAAAAGTCGTCTGGAACCTGGAAAAATCATACTGGATTTGGACAAAAAAATGCTTGTTTCAACAAGAAATTTCGACATTTCCATCCAAATCCTCCAAATTGAGGGCAAAAAAAGAATGAAAACAGAAGACTTTCTGTCTGGATTTAGAAAAAATAATTACACTGATTATCTGTTTTAATATATAATACTACTGTTATCGAGATATGTTGTTAACTATTGTGTATTATTTATTCACAATTCGATTATAGAAGTTGTTTTTTGCAAATTTTGTTAACTTTGTAGCTCTAATTCATTTATCAACCTTTTTAAATTTTTAAAAACATGAACAAGAGCGAATTAATCAATGCAATGGCCGAAAAAGCCGGTTTAACAAAAGTTCAAGCTAAAAACGCTTTAGAAGCATTTGTTTCTGCCACCGAAGATGCTTTGAAGAAAAATGACAAGCTTTCCCTGATTGGTTTTGGTACTTTCAGCGTCGCAGAACGCAAAGCTAGAGTGGGCCACAATCCTGCTAACGGCAAAAAAATCAACATTCCTGCAAAGAAAGTTGTTAAATTCAAAGCTGGTTCCTCATTTTCAAAAATGAAATAATCGAACCTACTTTAATTGAGAAAAAAAGCCCTGTGTCAGGGCTTTTTTATTATAATAGTGCAATGATAAAAATTGAAGACAAGCTTTTACGAAACCAAGTCACCGATTACCTTAGACAATTTGTCACGGAAGAACGTCAAGCCCGACTGACGGAAATACTGGAGAACCGGACTCGGCATATCACAGTAGTGCTGGAAGACCTATTCCAAACGCAAAATATCAGTGCAGTGTTGCGCACATGCGACTGCTATGGCATTCAGGATGTTCACGTTATCAAAAACCGGAACGAATTTGAGGTACATAAAGATATCAGTATGGGGGCCGACAAGTGGCTCAGCATCCATCAATATCCTCACAGTGAACACAATGTGAAGGACTGTATCGACCGTCTGCATGAACAAGGCTATTGGGTAGCCGCCACTTTACCCGATGAGCAAAAACTCACCATCTTTGATCTCCCTGTGGAGCGCAAAACCGCCTTTCTTTTCGGCACAGAGCTCACCGGTCTATCAGATGAAGCTATCAAGTACGCCGACGGCAACGTCCTGATTCCGATGTATGGCTTTACAGAGAGCTTCAACATCTCCAATTCAGCGGCCATCATACTATCGCACTTTAGCGAAAGAATGCGTCATTCAGAGGCCAATTGGGGACTCACCCCGGATGAAAAAGAGGAATTATATTTTGAATGGTTGCAAAAAAGCGTCAAAAACCCAGACGGGCTGATTGAATATTACATGAAAAACGTGAAATAACGGCTTAGAAAGCTTTTTTCCAAGCATCCCGAATCACTTTTTCGATTGATACCTCGTCAAAACCGACCTCTTTATATAGGTTCGGTATATCTCCGTGGGTGATAAATTGGTCTGGCAACGCGACATGCATCAAATGCGGACGTTTGGTTGAGGCGTATGATTTTTCGTCTCTACAGTCAAGGAATTCGGATATTTCGGAGAAGAGACCGCCCTTCTCTGTGCCGTCTTCCACTGTAACCCAAACGGAATATTGATTGGCCAATTCTTCCAAAGCACTATCATCCAATGGCTTAAGAAAGCGCACATCGAAGTGTGCGGGTCTAATGTCTTCGTGTTGCAGCTTTTCGAGCACATGTGTCACACTATTTCCTAAAGGGCCTAACGTCAACACCAGCACCTTCTCCCCTTCACGCAACATTCTGCCCTTTCCGATAGGTAGAATTTGTGGTTCGTTATGCCAATCCGTGAGCACGCCACGTCCTCGAGGGTATCGAATCACAAATGGAAGTCCGTGATGTTTGGCATTCTGATACGCTGTCAGCATCAGATTTCGCAGTTCGTGCTCATTTAGCGGCGATGTGATGACCAAGTCGGGAATGCAACGGAGGAACGCCAAATCGAATGCCCCTTGATGCGTAGAGCCGTCCTCTCCCACCAAACCAGCACGATCGATACAAAAAATAACAGGCAGTTTTTGCAACGCGACATCATGAATCACTTGATCGTAGCCACGCTGCAAGAATGAAGAATAGATATTGCAGAATGGGATGTAACCCTCAGTGGCTAAGCCCGCTGAAAAGGTGACGGCGTGTTGCTCAGCAATGCCCACATCGAACACGCGGTTAGGAAACACTTTGTCCATTATGGTAAGTGAACAACCCGTGGCCATTGCGGGCGTAATACCTACCACTTTTTCATCTTCACGTGCAAATTCCAAGATTGTATTACCAAAAACATCTTGATATTTAGGCGGTTGCTTCCCTACATCTGTTTTGATAATCAATCCTGTTTCAGGATCAAACTGGCCAGGGGCATGGTATTGGGTTTGGTTCTGCTCAGCTACTTCAAGACCCTTACCCTTCACCGTAAGCACATGGAACAGCTTTAGTCCTGGTAAAGACTTGAGACCTTTCAACATCTTGACCATGTAAATCACATCGTGCCCGTCGGCGGGGCCGAAATAGCGGTATCCGAGACTTTGAAACCAGTTACTGCCTCCAAAAAGCCAACCCTTGACGGAATTGCCCATTTTGCTAAAGAAATTGGTGACACGGTTGGGGTGGTTAGTCCTGAACGTAAAGAAGTTCCACATACGACTTTTGAGTCTATTATATGCGGGGGAAGCAGTGATGGAGAGCAAGTATTTGCTCATGGCACCCGTGCTTTGATCGATGGATATCTTGTTATCGTTTAGAATCACCAACATATTCACATCGCGGTAGGGAGCTTGGTTCATCGCTTCGAATGCCATGCCGCCACCAATTGCGCCATCTCCAATGACAGCAATATGGTTCCTCTTCATATCCCCGTCCATCTTGGCAGCTACAGCCATGCCCAAGGCGGCAGAGATGGAGGTAGAAGAATGCCCCGTGCCGAACGCGTCGAATTCGCTCTCTTCACGTCGCGGAAAACCGCTTATGCCCCCATATCGTCGATTGGTGGAGAATTGGTCCTTTCTACCCGTCAGAATCTTATGGCAGTAGGCCTGATGTCCCACGTCCCAAATCAACTTATCATTCGGAGTATCAAACACATAGTGAATGGCCACCGTCAACTCTATCACACCTAAACTGGAGCCGAGATGTCCAGGATGTTTAGCCGTCTGCTCAATAATGAATTGACGCAACTCTTCACAAAGTTGTGGCAATTCCTGGACCGACAATTTTCGAAGGTCTTCAACAGACTGGATTTTCGACAAGAGATTTTCTTTCATTTTTTAGAAACACTTTGATAAAAATCCACAATTTTCTGAGCGATAACCGCATTATTATGATTCACAGAGATATAATGCTGAGCATTTTCACTGATTATGGAACAGAGATCCGGCATGGCTACACATTTGTTGATAACAGCCACAAACTCTTCGGGAGTGTTGGCGATAAATAGATGCTTACCATCTTGAACATCAAGGCCTTCCGCGCCTATGGAGGTGGTGATGACCACCCGTCCGAGTGCCATGGCCTCCACTATTTTGATGCGAATTCCGCTACCCGAAAGCAAGGGCACCACCATAATGTCATAGTCCATCATGAACTCGTTGGCGTTCGGAACGGCTCCCAACACCTCAACATTGGGATCCTGACGTTGTTTCAGACGTTCTGGAATGTCATGACCTGCTAAAGTGAAGGTCAATTCCGGATGTGCCGTATGGATTTCCGGCCACACCTCATCCAAAAACCACTCAATTCCTTCCACGTTAGGCGACCAATTCATGCTGCCAAGATGGCACAGCGAAGGCTGATCCGTGGCAATGTAATCGTCATCCTCCATATCATAATTATCGACATCAATACCAAAAGGAATAACCACGCCGGGCACATCGGGTGCAGTATCGTGGAAATAGTGGAAATCGGGCTCTGAAATAGACATATAACCATCTACCTCATGCAAAATTTTACGTTCAACACGCCGTAGCTGATGCGCGTTGACACGATAAGCCAGCTTCATAAAAGGATTTCGCTCATTTTCCGACAATCTCGCCCAAATTTGATGTTCAATATTGTGCAGTCGCATCAAAATTTTCGCTTTTGAGTGCTTTCTGATTAGTGGTATATAGGGAGCCATATAAATAGATTCTATATGAACGATGTCAAAATCTTCCTTTTTGAGCACTTCTACCAATTTAGCGACCATATTTTTATGATAAAAACGGCTGATTTGGTAAGAATTTCCAGTAAACAGGGTCTTAAGAGCTTCGATTTTATGTGGAGTAGTGTCAATAAATACCGACTCGAAACGTGTTTTCTTCAAGTATGATTGGGAAAATGCAGAGATGACAAACGGATGCTTCGGTGTAGCTACAGCAAGTACCTTCACATCCATATCGCTATTCAACAGGCATTGTGTGATGTTGTGAATTGCGATACAGCCTCCGTCAATCGTGGGCAAAGGGGTTTTATGACAAAGTTGAAGAATCTTCATGTCTTTTTTTGGAAAATAGTTTTATATGTTTGATTTTATCCATCCATTTGGCGTAAGTGTCGGGCGACAGCACAGCAGTATCCATAGTAGCATGGTAAGTAAGGAATAGACAGAGTGGCAGCAAGATAAAGGAAGAGAGCCATGTACCAAACCATACGGGCATGGTGCTGCCTTTTGCAATTTTCTCCCCAATGACCGACAAGGCGAAGTAGATGACGAAAAACACGACCGTCAGCACTAACGGGATGGCGATGCCTCCTTTCCGGATGATAGAGCCAAGCGGTGCTCCGATAAAAAAGAAGAGGAGACAAGCCACAGCCAAACGGTATTTTCGCTGAAGCTCTATCTGAAAATTCCACATATTACTGGTACGATAGGTAGCATCCATGTAGTTGAACTGCATGGAATAAATATATGAACGGGAAGTGTTCTCTGCATGGTTCAGCACTCGATTTTGCATCTCGTGATTGAGCTTCGAAATGTCCAACGGGCGCGACTTTTCCTGAGATTTGAACTGTTCGTTATTTCTTACAAAAGTGTTATAAAAATAGAGATTGCTGAAAAACACATTGGCGGTGTTATCCTCTATTTCGCGGATTTGCACCTTCATACTGTCAATCTGATCACTCAACTGCTTGTTAGTCATTGCGGAAGAATGGCCTTCGAAAAGTTGAGCATCTACCTGATTCAGTGAAAAATCGGACATGTCGAAACGTTTGTATTGTTTATCGAAAGTAGCACGCATCAGAGGTAGTTGCACTCGTTTGCCCCGACTTACTCCCATCGAGGAAGTCTCATCCCAATAGGAACCCTTATTCAACGTAAATAGCAGATAGTGTTTGTCTTCCGTAACCGTCATCGTGCCTGATTCCGCGTATGTCACACAAGTATTGCCTTGTCGTTTGGAGTGGTCGTAAATGAGAACATCCTTCACCGTTTCGCCGTCTGGCATTTTCTTACCCACTAATATGGAATAGTTGTCGAAACCATCGTAGAAGACACCTTCTTCAATATTGAGAGCGGGTTTCTGTTCTTGAATATCATACAGTAACATCCTAAGTTTCAGTGTAGCTCGCGGGATTACTTGATCCGAAACGAGAAACGAAACGATGGTGATCAGTACGGTCAAGAAAGCCAGCGGAGTCATCATCTTGCGAGTAGAGATTCCTGCCGACTTGAGGGCGACAATTTCGTAACGTTCGCCCATATTGCCGAACGTCATCAGCGAAGCCAACATCACCGCCAACGGAAATGCCATAGAAGAGAGAGAAACTGCTGCATAGAACAGCAGTTTCAGCATCACGGTCAGTTCCAATCCTTTGCCCACAAGCTCATCCACCCATTTCCACACGAACTGCATCAGCAGCACAAACAAGGCCACAAAGAAGGTCAGGAAAAAGGGACCCAAAAAGTTCCGGCAAAGGTATCTATTAACGATTTTCACAGGAAAAATTATTAGTAATCTCCCAATGTTTCAGGGAGTTGCGCTAAAGCAGCAGCCGCTTGCTCATCGTTAGGAGGCGTGCCATGCCATTTATGAGTGCCCATCATGAAATCGACACCTTGACCCATCTCCGTCTTCATTAAAATGACGATGGGCTTTTGATTTCCAGAAAGCGTCTTCGCTAATTTCAAAGTTTGCAGACAGCTCTTGATGTCGTTGCCATTCATTTCGAGCACCAGCCATTGGAAAGCCTCGAACTTTGCACGAAGATTGCCAAGATTCATGACCGCATCCGTGCTTCCGTCAATCTGTTTCTTGTTATAGTCAACCGTAACAATCAGGTTGTCAATATGTTTTGCACCTGCAAACATAATAGCCTCCCAGTTTTGTCCCTCTTCTAACTCACCATCGCCTGTAAGAGTATAAACGATGTGCTTGTCTTGGTTGGCCTTCTTTGCCAAAGCTGCACCGAGAGAAACGGAAAGACCTTGACCAAGGGAGCCTGAAGCAATGCGGATACCAGGAAGCCCCTCCACGGGTGTGGGGTGACCTTGCAGGCGAGTACCCAATTTACGGAAGGTAGCCAGCTCCGACACAGGGAAGTAGCCTCTACGTGCCATCACGCTGTAAAGCACCGGGCTGATGTGACCGTTGGAGAGGAAGAACATATCCTCGCCATTGCCATCAATGGTGAAATGTTCGGGATCGACCTCCATTACGTCAAAATAAAGGGTCGTCAAAAAATCAGCACAACCTAAAGAACCGCCCGGATGCCCAGACTTTGCCCCGTGAACCATGCGGATAATATCTCTGCGCACTTGCGCCGCAACTTCTTGTAACTTATTAATTTCCATAATGATATATTATTTCCTATATATAATATCTATCAAATTGTTCTTCTTTATTGTCCTCCTTTGAAACTTGCGGCAAAGATACATTTTTATTGTGAACGTTTTTTTGTATTTTTGCCGTTCAAAAGAAAAACTTTGTCTATGAAAAAGATTTATATCCCTGTTCTGTTGATTGGCCTGTTAGTGATGGCCGTTTCTTGTCAAAAGAAAAAAACATTTACCGAAAACCCTAACATGACCTACCGCACATTAGGTAGCACTGGCATCCGAGTGGGCGAAATCGGCATCGGTTGCGGTGCATTTGGCAAAATGGACACCGCCGAGTCGCGCAAACTGCTCGGTTATGCCATGGATAACGGTGTGAACTACATCGACATCTACGACGCGGACCCCAAAGTGCGCAGCAATATCGGCTACGCATTGAAAGGTCGCCGCGACGAAATGGTCATCCAAGGACACATCGGATGTTGGTGGAACGGCACAAGCTACGAGCGCACACGTGATGTGGACAAGTGCATGATTGGCTTCAACGATCTGCTGGAACGACTTGGGACTGACCATATTGAGGTAGGTATGATACACATCATCGACAATTTGGATGAGTGGAACGAACTGGAAGGCAGTCCATATCTCGATTACGTTAAGAGTCTGAAAAAAGAGGGTAAGATTGAACATATCGGCATTAGCAGTCACAATGCGGAAGTGGCTTTGAAGGCTGCCAAGAGCGGGCTTTTCGAGGTCATCATGTTTAGCTTGAACCCCGTTTTCGATAGAATACAGGCGGGTGCTAATCTTTGGGATTCAACCACTTACCAACATTTGTTACCTGGCATTGACCCCGTGCGCGTGGAGCTATACGATTATTGTGCGCAGCACAACATCGCCATCACGGTGATGAAGGTATTCGGTGGTGGTGGCCGACTGCTTGACGAAAAAGCTTCCCCGCTGAAATTCGCGTTGACACCTGCACAGTGCATCGCATACTCCTTGGCCAAACCTTGCGTAGCCGTGGCCATTTGCGGGGCCGACAATATCGAAGAGCTGGAGGCTGACTTACATTACGTTAAGGCAACCGATGAAGAAAAAGATTTCAATACCGCGCTTAACAAAGGTGCGGCAAAGGCTGATGGCAAAGGTACAGGTTGTACCTACTGCAAACACTGCGCACCCTGTCCCGTAGGCATCGACATCGCTGCTGTGAACGAACTGTTGGACGAAGTCCAGTTGAACGGAGGAATCGTAACAGACGAAATATCAACAAAATACAAAAAATTGGAATACCATGCCAGTGACTGCGTCGGCTGCGGTCAATGCGAGGATCGATGTCCCTTCGGAGTTCCCGTCCGCGACAAAATGGAAGCGGCACAGGAGGTGTTTGGATATTAAGGGAGATATTTCAACTTTTTCTGCTCGAAGACATCGTAGTTCATAAACAAATGCTTGATATCAATCATACCCTGCATTCACGAATTTCAGCAACACTCGGTCAAGCAGGCATGTTCATTATTTTTCTATTGACAGGTGTCTTTTGCCTTTACGGATGTTCCACATGGCATCATGGGCAGACACCTTTCCTTCAACTTTGTGACGAGAAAGAATGACTAAACAAATGTAAAAGGGCGCAACCCAACGGTCACGCCCTTGAATGTACATTATGAATAGTGAATAAGAATGGGTCAATCAAAGTGGCGACAAACGAAACATAACGAAAAAATGCTAATTTTTCTCATTTTCCTATTCGTTTAATTGTCAATAATTTCATCTTTTTGCACAACATGAAAAGAAAGTGGAGCCATCATTCAGCAGCATCCTAAGAGTAGGGCCTAGACTTCCCCGTTAGTAAGATACTGAAGAACAAGCCCCACCTATTTGGCAATAAATACTCATAGGCAAGCTTGATTCTCGATATCCGTACTAACGTCTGTGAATGGTCTAGGTTCACTCTTTCGGATAAGCGAAAAATCGCTTTCTTTTCAATAAAAAAACCATTGCTCTGACTTAGCAGAACAACGGTGCAAAAATAGTCAATATTTTTTATATGATTATGCTTTGGAATGAAAAAAAGTGCTTTGTTTAGTAATACAGTAAGGTATGGGATTCATGTAATGTCGTGTGGCAACCATTCCCTCTTTCGGAGGAGTGCTTCACACGAAGTCACTACTTCACCACTCGCTCTGCATTTTGCGCGATGAAACTCTTCCAGTTCGTGACTTTCGTTTTACCAAAGACGACCTTCTGTTGCAAATGGTGACAAACAGCAACAGCCAATGCGTCCGTGGCATCTAAAAACTCAACATGTTGTGAGATAGGATACATCCGGCATAGCATGTCGGAAACTTGTTCCTTGGCAGCGTTGCCGTTGCCAGTAATAGCCTGCTTGATTTTGCGCGGCGAGTACTCATAGACCTCCATACCCGCGTGCAAGCACGCGGCAATAACCACTCCCTGTGCCCTGCCCAACTTCAGCATCGACTGCACGTTCTTGCCGTAAAAGGGAGCCTCAATAGCCAAGATATTCGGATGATACTGCTCAATCAGTCCGTTGATGCGCTCGTATATGTACTTCAGCTTGGCATACGCATCCGACATCTTCGTCATCTGCAATACGCTGAGCACCTCCACATTGGATTTGTTCAGTTCGGTCTCCAACAAAGCATAACCCATGATATTGGTACCCGGGTCCACCCCCAAAATCCTATGCTTTATCGATTGGTCATCCATGATTCTTGATTTTATGCTGCCGGTCATCAACCTAAATCATTAGCTGTTATTTCTGAAAAAAGAGACTGTTCTTTCCGTAATCAATGACAGCCTTGTGATTCACACAAAAGTCATTTCCCAGAATCATCTGCACAGGCTTCTGTTTCAATGTTTGATACGCGGTATTGATGTGCGTGAAATCAATTACCGCAACATTTTCCAGAAGATTCTTGCGAAAACGGCCAAGTTTGAAATCAGGTAGATCCGCCACCAGGACTTCAAAACCAGAGCCACCAATTCCAGCATTCACGCCCTCGTTTGCCTCCATCTGCAATTCCGGAAGCATCTGATCTACAAAATGTTTATCAACACAACTATGCGATGCACCAGTGTCTAACACAATACGGATTTTCTTACCCGCCACCGAACCGTTCAGCAGCGTATGGTAGTCACCTTTTTCTAATTCTATTACTTTTAACGAAGATTTATACATTGTCTTATCTACAGAGCTCTTGTCTCGAATGGGGATGCTCTAAGAAGTTGTTCGTATTACAGCCAGTGCTTTTTGATGAAGAACACAAGAAGCACCACTGATATCAGCAAGCAAATTCCAATCACATAGAGGAATGCAAAGGGAGAATTCGCCAATGGAAGGCCGACGTTCATACCGTAAAGTCCTGATATAAAGGTCAAAGGCAGTATAATTGTGGAGATAATCGTGAGCATGCGCATGATCTCGTTGGTCTTATTGGCCTGCAACGAATCGAATGTGCTCGACAAGCCTGCAACCAATTCGCCGTAGTCATCAACCATATCCCACATCTTCTGGTAGAAGTCCAAAATATTGCCCCAATATTCTTCCATGTCGTCGGCGAACCCTTTCACCTCACCGCTCTCAAACATCTTAAACAGACGGAGTTGAGGCTTGAACATGGTGTTCATCTGGATGATATTTTTGCGAATAATGGAAATCTGCTCAATGATTTTCTCAGCTCTGCTGCTAAACAGCTCACGGCTGATGAAATCAATCTGCGTGCCGAGTCGCTCCACAATCAGGAACGTCTCCTTCATCATTCTATATAATATGTGGTAGAGCATAGCATCTGAGGTGCCGCTGATTTCGTCTTCGTCCTCCGGTTCCGGGTCAATTTTCTTCAAATTGAAGAGATCTTGCACCACATAATGAGAATTTCCAACGGTGATCAGGTAATCTTGCCCCCAGAAAATCTTGGTTTCCTCGGTTTTCACCAAACTCGTGCGCTGATCCAGCAAGGGAAAATGCAAGACCAAGAAGAAATAGTCGTCGTAAATATCGATTTTGGGACGTTGCACAAAGCTTGAACAGTCTTCTATATCCAAAGGGTGGAAATGGAAGTTATCTCGTAAGAAATCCAAATCTTCAACGGTCGGGTTGGTGATGTGATGCCACTTGTATGCACCGAAATTAATGGTGTCAACCATAGATAACCTCCTTTCTTTTAATGGATTAGAAACAATTTACTACATCTTTGCGCAAAAATTTTTTAGCCTGCAAAGATACATTTTTTTTAGCGTGAGTTTCGGAAAAAACCCACACTTTACGATGTGTTGAAAAAAATGTATTTTTGCCACCGTTTATATTCCATGTATCAAAAAAAGATAAGATTATGAGAAAGAATGTTTTAAAAACCATCGTATTAATCAGTGTCGCAGTTCTTTGCGGCTTTGGCACCCTCTCCGCTCAGGAGCAGCAAAACAAAAAAATCGCATACAATTTCATCAATGAATATGGCTTTTTCATCGGCAAGAACGTGGGTTGGACAGGCGTATTCGTCAATGGCATCGCTATCAAGCAGAACGACGTCGTTGGTCTCGGTATTGGTTACGGTTTAAACACGGCTTCATACCAAGAAGTTCCCATTTTCCTCAACTACCGTCACTATTTCGACAGAGGCAAAACGCTGAAGCCCCTCATTAACGTGGCAGCAGGTATAGGTCTGCATTTTTGGAATGAAGAGGTTGGCGAGCCAGTGTTCGATCCGCATGGCCATGTCAGCTATTATGATTATTATGAGGTTGGAAATCACGGCGTAGGTCTCTATGCCACCATCTCCGGGGGGTTCCGCGTGAAGGCACTCTCCTTCACTGGCGGGTTCTTCTTCAGAACTTTCCCTAACAATCCAGGGTTCAACGGTGGTATCGAAGCTAAAATCGGTTACACCTTCTAATGGTTCGACTGCACGGATATCTTTTCGTGAACCAACACTTTATAGATCCCCTCCCAATAGCCGAATCCGTAACTGCAATGGATGGCGGCGAACACCACGGGCATCCAAAACAAGTCGGGACAACGATGCGTGCACCGAAGCCCTGCAACAAGTCCCAATAAAATGTAAAGTATTAATACTGAAAGATATATATACATTATAAAAGAGCTGAAAATGCTGAGCAACCCTCCGATGACAAGTCCTGCCAAGAACAACGGCGGAAAAAATTGTCGGAGGGTTGTTGGTTTACGTAACTTTTTATTTACCAGCGGCTTGAAAAGTCCATACTGGTAAAACATCTTCGCGGTTTTTCCGATAGTGTCGCGAGCGAAGTAATCAATTACCACCTGTGGCAATAGCAAAATCTTACCTCCGTTTTGGATAATCCTTCCGTTGAACTCATCGTCTTGATTACGTACCAATTCTTCATCAAAATAGCCGATTTTGTCGAAAAGTTCGCGATGAAAACAACCGAAAGGCACCGTATCGACCCATTTTTCTCGATCTACCCCGACACGAAAATGCGAATTGCCCATACCAAAGGAGGAACTCATGGCATGTGCAATGGCCCGACAAATAGGCTTGTCCTTAGCAGGCAAAGTATTACAAACACCCCCGACATTGTTCGCAACACTGCTTCGCAACTTGTTGACTAACACTGAAAAATAGTTTGTTGGATACTTGGAATGTGCGTCCAACCGTACAATGACATCCCCTTTCGAGGCACGAATTCCTCTGTTCAACGCCACTGGTGCAGTGTGCATCGGATTGTCTAACAATCGAATAAAAGGATAACGTTGACTGTAGGATTCAACAATTTCGCGCGTGCGGTCGGTACTCATGCCATCGACAAACAGCACCTCCATCTCCTCTTGCGTAAAATCTTGTGAAACAATGGATTGAATGCACTCCTCTATGTGGCTTTCTTCGTTATATATAGGACAAACAATCGAAATCATAATGATTGGACTTTTGACTTATGACGTTTTGCGTATGATTTGGGAATATAGGGTCCTGTATTTTTGAGCAATGGATGACCATCGAAACGACTCGAAAGTACTATCAGGAAGTGTTTCATAAGCATCAGATTGACTGAGTAATCTTTTGATTTTTTCTGATATATCATTATTGTTCAAAGGGTTAACACTTTCGCCAATATGCTCGGAGAACATACCGTCAATAGCTTCGCCTTGACTCCATATCACCGACAGTCCTTGTGACAAGGCTTCAATATACACCAACCCGAAAGTCTCTGATTTCGAAGGCATTACAAAGATACTGTTAGCTCGGTAGAGTTTTCTCATCTCTTCCAAATCAGTGATTTTGCCGTGGTAGGTAATCCACTCGGCATTCTCCTTCATTAGTAACAGAACCTGTTTCTCATTATCGCCGCCATCACCTGCCACATCGAAGTGCAAATCAGGAAATTGGCTGCGCAGCGACTGTAACACATGAATCAGTCTGGGCAGGTTTTTATTACGATTGAATATACCCGCATACATCAAATTGTGCGGGTGCTCTATGTTTCTTTGAGTATTTAAATTATTAAACCAGAAATCATTAATACCATTAGGTACTACCTCGGATTTTTGTTCAACTTCCGCTTTCATACCCAACAAAGATGGGTGCTTGAGTAGTCGTTCGTGCAGTGCCGGCGCGATAAAAATAACTTTTTCGGCAGACCCCATGACACCACGATGCACCCACCAAAGATGCGGCATATAGCGCAAGAAAGCATTCACATCGCAATTGCGCACCGCCACGATGTAGGGAATGCCGTACTTCTGATGCAATATCATGGCTACCATACCGTCGCTGAACAACGTCGTAGCATGACAACAAGAAATTTTGCTTAAATCGACCGTTTTCTCAATTTCGCGAACGATGCGATCGATTTTATGGAAGAAAAAGAGTTTGTGTAACGGTTTCAGAATATGGGCGTAGATAAAAGTGGTGTTCTCACTTTCAAATGTATGATTCTCAGGGGTTTGCTTATGAACGGGCGAAAATACCACTTGCGTAACACCTTGTTGATCCAATTCTCGATACAAATTTGAATGTACTTTGCTGTAAAACAAATCGTTACAAATATGCAACACCTTATCAGGAGCTCCTTCTTGGGGGGGAGATGTAACCAAATCGAGTCGCAATGAAAAGCCCAACAGCAGGAAAGCAAGCAATTGCACCAAACCCGGACCATAAGGGAAGTTGGGTTCCGCAAAGCTGATGATCAACGGTACGCAGCAAACCACCCAACCCACCTGGCGAATGTGCGATTTTCTGGTTTTGAAAATTTCAATTAACGCACTGATACCAAAATAGATATAAAAAAACAACAACGGTAAGGAGAAAAAACTGTAACGAGCTAAGCGCAACAGTGGGTAATTATGTATGAACGGAATTTTCATCGGATTGCGCAACTCTTCCATGGAATGATGGTGCATGATGATGTCAATACCTTTCTGGTTGCGCTCCCATCGACGGGTGGTGATATCATCTATGCCAGTACCCGTTTTGCCTCCGTGCATAAAGGTGTTCAGTTCGTCACTGATAAAACCCGTATAGATGATTACACCAATGAGAATGAAGCCGATAATAGTCAGCACCGCCTTCGCATTCCACTTGCAGTGAAAATCAGCTTCCTTGGCTGTAATAAGCAAAAAACTGGCTATCAATGCGAAACAATCTGCTCGAGCGCGAATAAGGACAATACAGAGCAACGCCAAAAAACTAACCACAAAGAAAGGAAGACGTTCTTCTTTGAGTTTCATTCCGAAGTAGAAACAGGCGGTTGCCCCAATGGCAACCATCGCACCCACTTGGTTTTTACCTTCGTCAAACATATAATGCTCAGGCACATACAATCCACCTGCATAGTAAAGACAATTGCAAATCGTGACCGCAATCATCAATATCGTATAAGCGTAACTCACATTCGCCCAATCGCGCGCTCTCCAGTCTAATCCGGCACCGATACAAAGCATCAGCATAGCCGTGACCAGTTGGGAAATGTCTTCCGTTCGCACTGATATCAGCAAGAATAATAGCAACATACAGGCAACGGTAAGGATAAGCAACCGCACAAAACGCATCGATAAGGTGCGCGTCAGCGAGAAGGTCAGCACGAACGCCACCGCCGTCATGGCCATAATGGCATAGCGCATGATATAGTAAATGGGTGTCAGATATATCCACGGAAGAAACATAATCGTGGAAAGGCACAATATCGTGGCTACCAGTGTTTTGGCAATTTTTTGTTTTTGCATTCTTATTGTTAGTTTAAGGGTTAGGGACTAAAGTCTTTATTTTAAGTCAGGCAACTGCACCATGCTGCCGAAAAGCAGATCGCTCTCGAGGAGTCGTCCATAGTCGAATCCTCCTCCAGGAGTGAAGGTGAGTTCCCCGAAGTAAGGTTTTCCTTGTTCGAGGTAGAAATCGGCACGTACAAACGGGAACGGCTTGGAGAGCGTTTCAGCATATTCGAACAGTTGATCCATACCTTTGGGTTTAGGGATAGTGAATCCTTCTGGGGCCGCTTTCCCTTGACGGTTAAGACGTTGCAACTGCCAAGCACGGTCGAAGAAGTAGAATGCTGGCTTCTGTCCTTCCTCGCGACCTATGCAACACAACACATATTTCGCCACCCCATTAAAGCAGTAGAACTTATAATCTACGGGCGAATTCCCATGCTCCGACTCGATAAATTTCTCACAAATCAGCACTTTCTCTGCAATATCGTACTGCGGTTCAGCCGCTAACAGATGAAATTTTAGTTTCCCGAAACGCTTCAGGTCGCGCAAGGCAGCCAATTTGTCCAACTTTTGTTTATCAAGACAAACCACATTGCCGCCGTTTCCAAAGTTCCATTTCAGCACAAATTTGTTGGGAAGTGCATCCCAATCGATCTCTTCAGGATGGTGATAGGTAGTGATTATTTCAGTTAAGATATGCTCTAAACCATTGTTTTTTACGTAATTACGAACTTGCCATTTATCGGCACATTGTTTCACCAAAGCATTATCCTTGTAATAATGCAACTTCATCCATTGAATCTTTTCGTCCAACGTCTGGGGATTTTGCAAATCTGGTTTGCGATGATGACAAAGCCTGAACAGAGTGTTAATCGTCCATTTCGGGGAAAATGTCGTCATTAAGTAACGAAACCATATATTTGGTGTAGATCTTAAATCCATAAGCTTTATTTTCGATGAATGATTTTAGCAAAAATGGCCAAATAAGTATTTAACTCCTCCATCTTCAATAGTTTAGCAATCAGAATATATAATCCAAGATAGAGAACGATTTGGATCAGCATAGTGAGATATATGTGGCAGGGTAGAATGAACCCAAGCACATACGTCAGGGCTCCGACGATGAGCGCGAGTATCAATATAGATCCAAAATCACCTAACTGCCTGAAAATTCCATAGTTAATCAGCTTTTTATTAACTAACGCATTGATAATAAAGCTGATATAAGCTACGCACGCCACCGCCCACAAAAGCCCGTAAATACCGAACCGCATACCAATCAATATCAACGCAATGCCGATCATACGTTTGATAATTTGAATGACAAAGTATATTTTTCCTTTTCCTAACGATTTGATTACATTGGTATTAAGCGTATTAACAGTATATATCAAACCGGATATGCAAAGGATTTGAAAATAGGGGGCGGACGGTTCCCACTTGCTACCATAAAGCAAGCATATCAGAGGTTGTGCAACAATCATGAGCAGAATCATCAACGGGAAATTAAGAAATGTAAGTGCTTTGGTACTCGTTCGCACGCCTGCCAGAAGTCGGTCGAGGTCATCTTGTAGGGATGCAAATGCCGGAAAAGTGACATCATTAACAATAGATGAGAGTCCCGTAACTGGGATCTCTTCCAACTTTTTGGCTTGGGAAAAGTATCCTAAGTCACCAGCTGAGAAGCGTTTACCGATAATCAGCCCTTGCAAGTTAGTATATAGCGTTTCCGCCAATGATGAAAGTAGCATCAACCCACCGAAACTGAAAAGCGTTTTAAGTGAGGAGAGACTGAACTCCCAAGTGGGTCGCCACGTGCTCATCTTCCACAGTAACAAAACATTCACGATGGAGGCTAATATGGCAGAAGCCACCAAACTCCAGGGGCCGTAACCACCCAGTGCCAACGGAATGGCGATGAGCGTCCCCGCTAATGCCGCCGTCATATTTCGAATGGCTAAAGCCTTGAAATTCATCTGCTTCTGTAACTGAGTGTATTGCACAACGGAGAACGATTGAATGAGAAGGACCAGACTTTGCACCCTTAGCAGAGGTTTCACCAAAGGCAACGCATAATAATCGGCGATGAAAGGCGCACTAAGATACAATATAATGTAGAAAAGCACAGCCACAGCCAAATTCCAGTAGAAAACGGTCGAGTAATCGCAATGATCGGGATTTTTCTTTTGTACTAGAGCAGCACCTAATCCGCCTTGTATGAAGATGTTGGAAACAGCGAGAAAGATGGCAAGCATGGCGATGGCACCGAAATCTTCCGGCATGAGGAGTCGGGCGAGCACGAGATTAGTCAGGAAGTTGATGGTCAGCGTCCCCACTTTCCCAACGGCACCCCATATCATGCCAGAAACTGTTTTGTCTTTCAGATTGTCTCCCATTAGTGTCATTTTTCGATGGCGGTGCAAATGTCTTCCTTTGTAACTTGTTCTTTACCTAATAGATATTGGATAGTACGAGCTTCTCTACGTAAATTTTTTTGCAAAAGAGAACTTGTAAGGGTGATGATGGCATCGGCTATAGACGTATCGGTACCGACGGCTTTGCCCAATGAAGAGAAGAGTCCCAACCCAACGGGAACATCTTCATTCAGATAGCGATGGTTCACCATCGCCGGTCCCTTGTTGGCAGCATTGGAGAACGAGCGAAACACCTCCATGGCATCCTTATTTAAATCACTTTCATTCCGCCACTTAGCGGCGTCAAAGTAATTAAGAGGCTCACATCCGAAGGTTTCCAGCAGACTGTTTTTCTGCCTGTCGAAGTCGTGGATGACCTTCAATATCGATGGTGTGAATGCCTCCTTGTACATCCAAAACTCTCCGCGACTGTGTTCGATGCGAGCTGCCGAAAAGAGCATTCCGATAGGATGCACAATCATATTCGGGTTGTGCATCGCCGATTCCAAAATGTGCTGTCGCAGATAACGTGTGTTCTCAAACAGCGATGTGAAAAGACTCAACACCCGCTCCGATTGCGACACCGGAAGCACTGAAATGGCATTGCGTGGATTGTAAAACGTGATGCGGACATACAAATCCATGATGCGTCCGTTGTAAGCCGTGGTTTCCCACTCACTATAGACGACGTTTTTGAGAATATATTTTTTGAAAATCAGGCTACCCATATACCCTGGAATCAGCACAATCAACTGATTATCTTTTACATAAGGTGCAATCAACTTCGCCACGTCTTCGTGACAAAGTGTGGTGGTCATCACCATGATAATGTCTGCAAAAGAAACTGCTTTCTCTACATCGCGGGTGATGAAGGCTGGCTTCGCGAAAAACATGCGGCCATGGTTGGTCTCATCCTTCACGTTGAAGCCTTCTTCCTGTTGCATCAACTCGAAAAATTTGCCATTGGCTGCGCTTGAAGTCTTCAACAATGCAACCTCTACATTCTGTTCGATCAGCTTCGCAGCATGAACCAAACCAGAATTTCCGCATCCGATGATGGTGATTCTCATAAGACTGTCAAACTAAATAACAATAAATCAATTATTTACAAAAATAATCTATATCCGAAATAAAACAACAAAAATAAGAATTTTCACATTTACTTCAACATTTTAACAATTATTAAGACTTCCAAATACTAATTTAGGAGTTTTTACGTTTTTACTCACTTTCAAGATTAAAATTGTATCTTTGCAGGTTTTAAAAAATATCGTTTTATAGAGAGAGTTTTTATTCATGAGCAAGCAAAAAAACAGAAAGTTGAGTCCCGACAAAGTGGGTTTCCATATATTAATGGCCATAGGAGTGACCGTGGTTATTTTTTCGCTTATCATTCTGTTTCTCAGGCTATTCACACGTCACGGTCACGAAATTGAGATGCCTTCATACACTGGTAGATCAGCAGAAGAACTCACTCAGAATGGTCGGAGCGAGGGCTTCATATTCGTGGTGAACGATGAACTGTATGAGAACAACGCAACCCCCGGCACTGTCCTAAAACAAAACCCTTTGCCTGGCGAAAAGGTGAAACACGGACGAAAAGTCTATCTTACCGTTGCCGCTGCCGAACCACCCACTATCAACATGTTAGAGCTGCGCGACCTCTCCTTGCGTCAAGCCCAAATCATGATTGAATCTCAAGGTCTTGTGCTGGATCGCATCATTGAAAAGCCCAGTCCTTACGAAAATGTTGTGCTGGAAGTGCTTTACCGTGGGCACTCCATTGCCTCTGGAACACCCATCAAGCAAGGTGAGAGAATCACACTTGTGGTAGGCAAAAACATCGGAGACCTTCCCGACAGCACGGAAACCGTCACTTCTGAAAATCAATTGTAACCATATTGACAAAAAATAATCCTATGAATTACAGACTGAAAATCAGCACTTTATTCTTTATTCTAATTCCTTTTTTGGGCATTTCACAAGAGATGCTCACGGGCACCGTACAAAATCCTGTCATCGTGAAAGCGGCGAAGAAGTGGGTGCCCAAACGTAGTGATGCAGCACTGCACCTGCCTTTTGTGGATGATTTTTCCAATTACTCTGGCTACCCAGATCCTCAACTATGGGGTGATCGGCAGGGGTTTGTCAACACGGGATTTGCCGTGTTGCCGCCCAGCATTGGTGTCGTTACACTTGACGCATTGGATGAATACGGAAAGGTGTACGCTCACGCTGAACGAGTTCCATTCCCCGCCGACACGCTCACATCACGTCCTATCCGACTGGACAGTAACTTCGTACAACACAGGCCAATGCAGGTGTCCGACTCTATCTATTTCAGTTTCTACTATCAGCCTGCCGGAGCCAGCAGAGACCCGGAGGCCGGTGGTTGGGAAATTGTCGGCGATGCGCCCGAACATCCCGACAAACTGATACTGGAGTTCGGCTATGCCACCGGAAACATCGTTTTCTCAGGATTCGTCTATGGCGAATACATCATTGAAGAAGGACAATATTATTCCATAGGTGACTCTATCGAAAACCCCTTTATACCAGGAACTTACTATGTATTCGAAAGCGACGCCTACGCTGGGGAAACCATAATGATACCTGTGGATTCGATTTTTAAAGATGAGTATGTATGGAATCAGGTTTGGTCGTCATTCGGTTGCAACGTAAGCGATTGGTTAGCAGAAAATCCGTTGAATTACTTAAACAAGTGATGATTCCCATCACTGACAGTCAGTATTTCCGCAACAATTTCCAATTTCGCTTCCGCAATTACGCCAGTCTGGACATCGATCCCTGGACCCAAGGCAATATCGTGGGTTGGTCGAGCAACTGCGACCAATGGAATATTGATTATGTTCGTTTAGACCTCAACCGCCGGATTAATGACCTTTACCCTAACGATGTCGCTTATGTAACCCCTTCCATATCAACACTGAAGGAGTATCAAGCAATGCCTTGGAATCAGTATCGGCCATCCGATATGATTTCGAATTTTCAAAACGATTTAAGCAACTTGTCCAACTCCCCTAAAAACACGAGTTACACGTTCAATATCGTGAAGAATCACAGTCAGACCATCTATGTCTCCCCCCTGAACAACGAAAATGCGCAACCTTACTACCCCAACCACGGACTTCACAATTCTCCATATCACGTATTCCCCCTATTGGAAATGGAGTATGAATATGACGGCATGGACAGCGCGGTGTTCACTATCACGCACATATTCAGCATGGTAGGTACTAACGATGAACGACGAACAAATGACACCTCCCGTTTCGAACAGAAATTCTACAACTATTATGCGTACGACGACGGGACAGCTGAGGCCGGTTACTGTCTGCTCTCCACCATGACAAATCCAGAGGCCTCCTTCGCTGTGAAATTCACTTTGGCTGAACCAGACACGCTGCAAGCAGTACGGATGTGGTTCAACCATACACTTAATGATGAAAATGTTTCTCCATTTACCCTGATGGTTTGGGACGACAACAATGGTTACCCTGGCATTGTACTTTATTCGTCGTCTGCACAAATGCCGGAATTTGCTGACAATTACTTAGATTTCGTAACTTATTACCTTGAAGAGCCTCTGCCTATATCAGGTACTTTTTACGTCGGATTCCACCAGAACCACGATATACAATTGAACATCGGTTTTGACCAAAACAACGACGCTTCAGGGAAATTTTTCTATCGAACAACTGCCACTTGGAACGCCTCCTTTTACAAAGGGGCTCCCATGATTCGGCCAGTCGTGGGTAAATCGTTCGACCACACGAGTGTGAAACCACATGAAAAATATACTGACATTAGAATGTACCCAAATCCTACAACAGGCATTGTTCATATTCAAACTAATGACAATCAGGAAGATATTGACTATAAAATCTTAAATGTCTTTGGCCAGTGCGTAGAGATGGGGCATCTGAATACCCCAGAAATTTCACTGGCAAAATTTGCCAATGGAATCTATTTTGTTCAACTTTCTTCTAAAAACAAACCCATTATCACCGAAAAAATCATCAAAAAATAATTATGAAATTCAATTTAACCCGACCTTTGGTCTTTTTTGATTTAGAAACCACCGGCTTGAATGTCGGTAAAGATAAAATTGTGGAAATCTCCCTGTTAAAAGTTATGCCTGATGGGGAAGAAATCTCTCGCACTGAACTGATTAACCCTGGTATTCCCATCCCTGAAGAGTGTACAGAAATCCACGGCATCTCAAATGAAGATGTGAAAGACAAACCCACTTTTGACCAACTTGCTGACGACCTTTTGGCTTTCATCGGTGATGCAGACTTAGCGGGCTTCAACTCCAACAAATTCGATGTACCACTGTTGGTGGAAGAATTTCTTCGCTCCGGGCGTCGTTTCGACCTCAGAAATCGCTATCTTGTGGATGTTCAGAATATTTTCCATAAAATGGAACCGCGCAACTTAGTGGCTGCATACAAGTTTTATTGTAATGCCGACCTGACCAACGCTCATCAGGCAACCGCCGATACCAATGCCACTTATGAGGTTTTGAAGGCTCAACTGGAACGTTATGATGGCGTAGAATATACAGACCGTCACACGAAACGCACATACGTGCCTATTAAAAACGATGTGAAGGCCTTAAGTGCTTTCACCGCCGAACGTCAAACTGTGGATTTGGCAGGGCATATCGTGATGGATGCTCAGCAAAGACCTGTTTTCAACTTTGGAAAGCACAAATCCAAACCCGTCATTGAGGTTTTCAAAACCGAACCCGCCTACTATGACTGGATGATGAAAGCTGACTTCCCGCTCTATACCAAAGAGGTTATCACACAGATTTACCACGAAGCAGCTTTGGAAAAGAAATTTACAAGATCGTAATTTATTAAATCACTGATATTTACAAAAATATTATCGATTTATTTCTTGATTTTCAGCTTCTTACAAATAATTCTATTAATCTCTTCCGAGATATTCCAATAATAGCAAATCACACCGGCAACAGTCAATACCATAACACTTCGTACGACTGCGTCTATAAGAGCATTGGCTGTTGAAGAGAACGGCAAGTTTTGGAATAAAGGAAATACGATATTCATCCATAATAGGTTCAACAGAAAGAGCCCCGCAAAAAGTGCAAGCACTTTGAGTTGTGCTTTTGAGAATATGTTGACACCCGTCTTCCATCTGACTACCAATAGCAAGCAAAGATAGAAGGTCAAATATGAAAGAAGATGCGACATGGCAGCGCCGTTCATGCCGAAACGCGGTATCAGCAACACGTTCAAAACGACAGCCATTATGGTAAGCATCACTGTAAAAACCAACGACCAATAGTAATATCTGGAATAATTTAGCACACTGGAACTCACAAACAGCGTGGAATTCAATATTTTAGCAATACCCAAAATGAGCACCACGGTTTTGCCCGCTTCGTATTGCGAACCGTTTCGCAACAGCATAAAAAGAACATCTATATTAATCCAAATAATGAAAAAGATGAGTGCGCTCGAAAGCATCAGATGCAAAGAAACGGATTTACAAAGCTTTTCCGTATGGTCCATGTCGTTGTTTTTCACAGATTCTGAAATCTCAGGCTGTACGATGGCATTGAGCGACCGATTGGGTATTTCTACCACATTGGCTATATAATTCGCTATCGCATAAATGCCTGTGAAAGCAAGTCCCATTCCTGCACTGACGAAGAAAGTATTCAGCATTGGCATCACATTCACCGTGATGGCATTTAGCAACAAACACATCGTGTAAAAAACAATATCTTTGATTAGTGGCTTCGTAAATATTTTAAGGTCAGGCCTAAACGAGATTTTTCCTAAAGAAAGAAGATAGAAAAAATCAACAAGTGCTGCCACAAGATAGGTAATACAGAAAGCTATCACCAACCCGTCTAAATCAATAATATGCCAGTAACCATAGAGTAAGTAAGCGATGAGCAAACCCACACGTACTCCCACTTCACGCACGAATTTTGGCACCACAATGCGCATCAAGACATTTGCATTGGCCTCGAATACGGACTGGTAAAGCATAAAAAGCGAAAGCGGGAAAACAAACTTAAAGTAATTGACAAATAGTTCCGAATGTTTGCTAAAAGTCTGAATAATAACCACTTGCAGGCATTTAGCCACAATCAAAAAAATCAAAAAACCGACAATGGGAACTATCAATGTCCAGAAAAAGAAACCGTGATGGTTTTTATTTTCGTCTTTGAAAAAAGGGAAAAAGCGTATGATGGAAGAGGCGGTGCCAAGTTGAGCGAAACTTGAAAAGAGCACGGCAGCGTCCACAAGCACGCGCGTGAGGCCAATTTCTTCTTGTGATAGGTATGCTGTAATAACAAAAAAAGTGGTGAGAAATCCAATAATCACACCCACGTAATTGACAATAGTGCCTTTAATACTCTGTTTGATGACTACACCCATAATTCGATGCTTTTCTACGTAGGGTGCCTTCCTGAAGCATCTCTACCTTTACGAAACAATCTTGGTGGGAAACTATTTTTTGGGAATTTTCAGCTTCTGTCCAATTCGAAGAGCATCCTTGTTACTGAGGTTGTTATATTGTGCAATATCATTGGCAGTGGTACCATAACGCTTAGCGATGGAATATAGGGTGTCGCCTTGACGGATAGTGTAGGATGTGTAGTCCACCTGCGGCTTCACCGACTTGATTTCGGGTTGCGATTTAGCAGGCGCCACTCCTCCGATAGTATCAGAAATTGTTTTCACAGAGTCAATTATATCTTTATTTGCAATAAGTTTTGTAGTATCTTGTTCCGTTTTCTTGGCATTCGGGTTGGGGACCATTACTGTAGTACCTTTTTTTACGATTAGCTTTTGACCAATGCGCAAGTTAGTACTGCGCAAGTGGTTCATCGACTTTATATTATTGACAGAGGTATGATATTTTCCTGCAATTTTGCCCAAAGTTTCGCCTTTTTTAACCACATGATACTTGTTGGGGGTCTTTTGCACAATCATCATACCGTCTTCCGTGACAGTACCACTCGCGGCAACTTGGTTCAAGTTTTTTGTCGGATTGAAGTATGCGTCGTAGTTATAATTGGGAATGGAGTCGGCCAAAGCGATATACATCAACAGATCATTGGAACGCAACCGTACTGGCATAGGCTGATTAAAAGCCGGGATGATATCTTTCTTATATTGTGGATTCAATATTTTAATTTCATCATAATTGATATTCAGCACATTGGAAATCTGCAGAAAATGAGTTTCCTTGTTAATCATAATAGTATCCACATCCAAAGGAATGGAAATTTGTGCTGGTTGTATTCCATAGAGGTTATGATAGGTCATCATGTACATGGCTCCGATGAAAGCGGGAAAGTAGTTCTGAGTTTCGCGAGGCAAATAAGGATATACGCCCCAGAAGTCGGTTTTTCCTCCCGAACGTTGGATAGCCTTGCGTACATTGCCCGCGCCACAGTTGTAAGCGGAAATTGCCAACCCCCAGTCACCGAATATGTTATAAAGGTCACGAAAGTGACGAGCGGCAGCTTCCGTTGCTTTGTAAGGGTCGCGGCGATCATCCACGTAGGAGGTGACTTCCAAACCGTAAAGCTTGCCCGTGCCATACATAAACTGCCAAATGCCCGTCGCACCCGCCGGTGAAACAGCCGTGGGATTCAACGCCGATTCGATAATGGTAATGTAAACTAACTCTTCGGGCAAATCGTACTTGTCGAAAATCGATTTCATCCAAGGATAATAGTATTGCGCCAAACCTAAGATTACGGATGAACTGCGCTGTCGTTGAACCGAATACAATTCAATAAAACGCTTAACCTTGTCATTATAAGCTACTTGGATAGGAGTTTCGATTTGACAAAGGCGTTTGTACATCAACGAGTCATTATGATCATATTTGGTACTATCGTCAGTGAGTTTGGAAAGTACTGAATTTTGGGAAGCGAGATCGCGCTTTACGTACCAGATATTCAACAGGGAGTCCATCAGACGGATTTCGTTACGTGTAAAAATCTCCAAACTCTCTTGCGATGCTTTGTTGTCTGAGGAATCAACATTCACAACATCGCATTGCGCTTGCAAATTCCACACAAAGCCACACAACAAGGTTAATATCAGTATTTTTAATTTCATAATTCCAATTATAACACTTTAAAAATCAAGACCTTATAAATAACATAGGTCAAAAAACCGAATCCGATGCTCATAAATATAAGCAAACGGACTCATTTTTGAGGGCACAAAAATACGCTTTTTTAACGTAAATTCTAATATTTTATTGTATAATTATTCCATTTTATTTCCTTACCATCTAAGAATAAGGTAGTTATGGACAAATTTCCTTCTTCGTCATACAGTTGCCAAACCCCTTCTTGCAAGCCGTTATCGTATTTTCCAGTCAAGCGAATGTTGCCGTTTTCCCAATACAAAACATATTTGCCATCCATCACATCATCGGAGTAATTGATTTCAGAAGCGATTTTCCCGTTCTCAAACCACGATTTCCAGAGGCCAGCACGCAAGCCACCTTCGTAACGACCTGATTCTACGGCTGTACCATTCCTATATTTCCATTCCCCTTCTTCATAGCCTGCCAAATATTGACCCTCGGTAACGGGTTGACTTTCTTCATCATATTCGATGTAACGACCTTCCATTTCTCCGTCCTCGTAATTGGCCACCGTCATAGTGTCGCCCGAAGGGTAGAACCAAAACCACTCACCCATTTTCTGACCTTTGGAATTGTAACTTCCTGTTATCTCGATGGTTTTGTCAGGAAAATAGAAATTCCACTCGCCAATGGGTTTAGAGTTTTTGTATTTGCCTTTAGATCGAAGCTCACCCGTCGGATAGTACTCTTTCCACAAACCCTGTCGCAGTCCGTTGAGGTCGGTGATGCCTTCGTAACGGAGCCAACCGTCTTCGTAAAGATAACCGTTGGTGATTTTACCAGTGGAATCGAAATCGCGTCGCAGCCCGTCAGGTCGGCCATTGTAGTACGTGGCAGCGATTGCCACCTGTCCATTCGAATGATAGGTCTGCCTGCGCTCCATTTGTTTGGTTTCTTTGGCATCCTTCACCAATTGGTCGTTTTCGTACTTCTCCACGTAAAGGAATTCGCCATTTTCGTCATAATATTTGAAGAAACCGTGCTTTTTGTCGTTGAGATACTGCGCTTCAACCTGCAAATTGCCATTAGGCCAGAAATATTTCCAACTGCCCTGCCTGAGCCCGAACTTGTCGGTGCGGTTGACCACTTCGCGACGACTGCGCACGCCACGATAGTACTTGGTCACCGCCACCACCAGTCCTGTGTCGTTGAATTCCTTGGCCAGTCCGTGCGGCAGTCCGTTCATGTACGGAACCGTCTTTTTCCATACATTATTAATATTATATGTATTTACTGCACCGACAATGGTGTCTTCTTTCCATTGTGTCACGGTGTATTCATCTTTCTGATAGACAATCTGTTCTCCGTCTTTTTTATCCTCTTTATAATGCACTTTCATGCGAACCGAGGCATCGCCGTTGTAAAAGATCCAAAGGCTATCGAGAAGAAAATTTTTGCGATTTCCTTCGGAGACGAGAACACCATTTTCGTTATAGGATTTCCACCAGCCGTCGGGCTTGCCATCGACCATGCGACCTTCGCTCGACTTCACGCCGTTGGGGTAGTAGAATATTTTGTAATCATGAAAAAAAGTGGAGTCCTGAGCTTGGCAGAACACCCATCCTAAAAGGAGAATCAGCCCAAGAATCCACTTTCTGTTCATTTAAAATCGATTTTATTTCACACCACTGAATTTGACAATCGTTATTCTGGTGTTCAAAGTACCTAATAATTCTATTTCGTAACTAATCTCAGCATAAACGTTACTTCCATTGAATTCCACATCGATGGCGACGTTTTTGATTTGTTCAGTGGTTGCATTGTAAATATTATTCGTGTTGCCAATGCTTTCCAAAAGCACAGTCAAATAATCCAACAACTGGCTATTGGAAGCATAATGAGTGGGGGTTATCTGGCTAAGGGGAATAACACTGTAGAGGAACAATCCTTCGGTGAGAGGGTTGTTAAGGAACTGCATTTTACCATCTTTGGTGACATTGTCGGTCACGAAAGTGAAGGTGCCTGAATAAACACCCGCATACGGGTTTTTGTTTTGACAGCCAGTCAGCGCAAGTACTGCCACTAACAGAATCGGAATTAATTTTTTCATTTTTCTAATATTTAAAGATGAATACTTTTTTTCGAGCTGCAAAAATACAAAAATAATAGACAGCAATTAACAGTGAAAGTTTACTTTTTTCTTGTTGCGTGTAAAATGGTTTCCCAAAAAATAGTATTTTTGCAGCCATAAACTAAAACCCAATTATTATGAAGAAAGTAATGGCAATTTTTGGTGCCGCATTATTGCTGGCAGGTGTTGCAACCTCTTGCAACAAGAAATGTGAATGCAAAAGTTATGCCTTGGGCGTTGTGACCAAAACCTACGATATTGAGTTGGAAAGTGGCAAAAAATGTGCTGATTACACAGTTC
>Ga0247610_10000316_pt1 | contig 74681 bp, 59 predicted proteins | sample 174DNAGHGhighgp2_FD_193483 | JGI IMG/M metagenome (GOLD analysis project Ga0247610, IMG submission 193483) | Sheep rumen microbial communities from Palmerston North, Manawatu-Wanganui, New Zealand - 1742 DNA GHGhigh gp2 | ecosystem: Host-associated > Mammals > Digestive system > Stomach > Rumen...
CGGCTGGATCAACCACGGCAAGGACATGGCTGCCAACGCCAACCCGCTTGAGAAGAAGTCGAACAAGGACTTCAGCGAGAAGCAGACCTTCGAATGGCGTGCCTCCGACGGTTGCGCCGACATGTACCTGCTGATGGCCGCCCTCTGCTGCGCCGCCCGCCACGGCTTCGAGATGCCCAACGCCCTCGAAGTGGCCGAAAAGACCTATGTCGGCCTCGGCGTCAACATCCACGACGACAAGAACAAGAAGCTCCAAGAGAGCCTCGAACAACTGCCCGACAGCTGCGTGGCCGCCGCCAAGGAACTGGTAAAGGACCGCAAGATCTACACCGACAAGGGCGTGTTCTCCGACAGCATCGTCGACTATATGATCAAATTCCTCACCGACTTCAACGATGCCAACCTCCGCAAGGAATTGGGCAACGACACCGAGAAGATCCTGAAATTGGTGAAGGAAAACATTCACGTTGGTTAAAAAACCATCATTGTAGAGACGCGCCTGACGCGTCTCTACATTTGTTTATTAATTAATCCGCACGACCATGAAAACTACACGACTTTGCATTGTTTTAAGTATCATCACATTATTATGTGTTTCCAGTTGTGTCAAAGACTACAGTATTTTGGTATCGTCGCAAGACCTTCGTTTTGGATTGGCTTCTGAAAGCCAAACTTTAACTATCAATGCAAACTGTAAATGGACGATTACTAAAAACGACGATGCGGATTGGTACACCATTTCGCCCATGTCGGGCAAAGCAATGGATAGCATTGTCACCGTCACTGTAAATGATTACAGCCACGGAGACTTTCGTGGTTCGTCATTTGTCGTCAATTCACCAGGTAGCCACATCCGACGCACGGTTTTTGTCAGCCAAAACAAACTCGATTTCGATGGTTTAGTCAACAAGGTGTTTAGTTTGACCCGTTTAGAACGTTGGAACACAGACTACTATGGACAAATCATCGAGGACGAGTATGATCTTGATGAGTACGACCCATACGATACGACAAGAGGTCAACGGATGTATTTCTTAGAGAATGGTCAAGGCGTACAACGCCGAGTTCGTGTAATTGACGACAGCGTCTTTTATTATTCTTTCGAGTATAACTATAACAGCGATAGTAACATTTTCCATATCGTGTTTCATTTAGAAGATGGAAGTCTTGAGCCCTACGATCCTGAAGTGTTATGCGCTTCTGACTCACTTTTTCGCATCTTCCACGAATACAAACACAACTGGTGGGAACGTGCCGACATGCGTAAAGTAGGGACGATTGCTCTTGAAGAAAAAAAAATGTTGATGCGTGCCGTTAAAAGGCGTAAAAGCGGGGATGGTGTTTTTCAATTTTAGTTATTCGTTGTAGAGACGGAGCGCACACCGTTACTACATAGCAAAACGATAATGCCATGACAAAGGACAAATTATTCAATTGGAGGTTTTGCCTTTGTTGGGGTATTATCATTTGGTTTGTCATCAACCTGCTGCAGGGCATCTTCACCGAGATACAGGAAGACGAGGCCTATTATGCCATTTATGGCGAACATCTCGCCTGGGGCTATTTCGACCATCCGCCCATGGTGGCTTTGATGACCTTTCTCAGTAGCAAATTGTTTTCTGGAACCTTGGGCGTGAGGTTTTTCACGATTATCGCCTCCTGCCTATCACTGTTTGTGATTTGGAAACTCTCAACTTTCAACTCTAAACTCCCAACTGACTCTAAACTCTCAACTCTACACTCTACACTCCTCTTCTTCACTATCGTCTTCTCCATCGTGATGTTCAACATCTACGGCTTCGTCACCACGCCCGATGCGAGCTTGATTTTATTTTCTGCCTTGTTTTTGCTTGTCTATCAGCATTATCTGGAAAACAAATCATGGAAAAACGCACTGCTCATGGGTCTATTCATGGCTTTGATGGTCTATAGCAAGTATCATGCTTTCTTGCTTTTGGGCTTAATCGTGCTATCCAACCTCAAACTGCTGAAAGACGGAAAGTTCTGGGTAGCCTGCCTCTTGGCTTTGGCCTTGCTGACACCGCATATCCTTTGGCAGGTCAATAATGATTTCCCAAGCTTTAGGTACCATTTGGCTGGACGCAATGAAGCGTTCCGGTGGAGCTATTTCTTGGAGTATCTGCCTAATCAGTTGCTCATTTTCAATCCGTTTACGTTTGGAGCGGTGGTGTATGTGTTGATCAAAAGTAAGAAGACCAGCTTGCCGCCCATAGATTCCTTCCAACGCACGAGCCTTCCTAGGAATGACATGTACGGCAAGCTGGTCTTTGAACGTGGACTGCGTTTCATCCTCATTGGGTTCTTTTTCTTCTTCTGGCTGATGGCTTTCCGCGGACATGTGGAGCCACATTGGACCATGGTGTGCGTCATTCCTATAGTGGTTTTAGTTTTTCGGAAAGCACTAATTGATGAGAAGTTAAGAAAATACACCATGTATTTCATCATACCTTCCCTCCTATTGATATTGGCCTTCAGAATCCTCTTGTTGACTCCTTTGGCCGACCGCTTTGGCTACCACGGCAAAGAACCTTATTACCGTGCTATTGAACAAGTGGCTGGCGACCGCCCCGTGGTGTTCCGTGGCTCATTCCAAGAGCCGGCGCTCTACCATTATTTCACAGGTAAGGAAAGTTCGACACTGCAATGCTACTACGACCGCATGACGCAATACGATCTCTGGCAATTCGACAAGGCTTGGATTGGCAAACCCGTCTTTATCTGTGGTATTGTAAATGGACGCTCGAAGACCTATCAAATAGGCGACATGAAACTGGAAGGTTTCCTATGCGATGATTTCTCCTCTGCTAACCGTTTGGTGACCACATTCAACATCACCAACGCGGGCAACGAAAAAACACCAGTGTTCCATTACGGCGACACCCTTCGCATCAACTTCTCCATCCACAACCCCTGCAAAACCTCTATTGATTTCCAACACAAAGACTTCGCCAAGAGCATCAAGGCGCATTACTTGCCCAGCGATGCCTTTAGCTATTGTTTCTATAAGAAAATCACGGAAATCGGGCCTCAGGCCACATATCAAGGGCAGCTCTACACCATTATTAACGAGGAAGTCGACATCGGCGAACATCGGTTCAACCTCGGCATCGGTGACCGCATCGCAGCTTTCGTCACTGAAGAAAGTGGTGTGAAAATCAAGATTGAGCCCTAAGCGCAGCTAGCTCCGCCTCTTGTTGCCGCATTTTTTCCTTCACGGCATTGAGATCATTCTGCTTCTTTTTCTTGGTCACCATCTGTTGCTCACAGTCAGCGATGGTCTCCAGCACCTGACGCAGGTTTTTGTCTTTCTCCAAGACGAATGCATGCACAACACCCTCTATCTCGCGCAAGCTGCGCATGATGTTGATTTGTCGCTCTGCAGTTAGCGAGTTCTGGATGAGAAAGAGATAGTCCAAACGCGGCTTGAAAGGAAATAGCACCTTTTCCTTGCACACGAGCGAAACGAGGTTGTAGACGTTGTAGTTCTCACCGGCCGTGTAGTAGAAGAAAGAAAATGGCGCACCCTCGAAGACAAGGTCGTCATAACGAGCCAAGTCGAGGGCTAGTTTGTTGTTGATACCCCAAGCCAGTTTATAGTCGACTAAAGTAGTGTTGATGCCAACGACGGTGGTGTCGTCGAACGAGGCAATCTGTATCTTGTTGCTTTTGGGTTTCATGCCGCAAAGATAAGATTATTTTCCATTCTTTGTACCGCCTCCTATAGATTCCCCGCATTCGCACTTACCCACGCGGGAATGACATAGGAGGCTGTTAAATCAGTTTTCACCAAACAATTGTTTCCACGTTTTTTCGGCGGCCAGTTGCTCGGCACCACGGATGGAACGGTCGATGGCATCGGCGTAGGGTTGCTCATCGATGACAATCTGAACATGGAATTGTTTCTTGTGTCCCTCCCCGATTTCCTCCAACATCTTGAACACGGTGCTTTTCTTGTTTTTCTGCGACCATTCGAGGAGCTTGCTCTTGAAGTTGACATCAGTGGTCTGCAACTGTTCCAAGTCGATGTGGATACGAACGATGCGGTCTATGATGACGTGTTTGGCGAAGTCGAAGCCGCGGTCGAGGTAGATGGCACCCATGAGGGCCTCGAAGGCGTTGCCGCCCATCGAATGAGCGTTGCTACCCACATCGGGGGTGTGGCGGATGTAGTCGCCGAAGCCGAGCTTCTCAGACAGCTTGTTGAGTGAGGCACGGCTGACAATGCGCGAGCGCATCTCGGTAAGAAAGCCTTCGGGCTGGGTGGGATAGGTATGGAAGAGGTAGTCAGCCACGGCGGTGCTCAACACGGCATCGCCGAGGTATTCCATACGTTCATTGCTGACGTGGTAATTGCCCACAGTCTCGGCAGCCACCGACTTATGGGTGAAGGCCACCCGATACAAAGCGATGTTCTTGGGATAGAAACCAAAGATGTTGTGGATATAGTCGAAAAGCGCTTTATCGGCCGGGTCTTTGGGGGAAGCATGAAAGAGTGGCATAATCACTCAAACTTTTTGAAAATTACGGTGGCGTTTTGTCCGCCGAATCCAAATGAGTTGGAAAGTCCGTAGTGGATGTCGCGCTGACGGGCTTTGTTGAAGACGATATCGAGTTTAGAGTCGATTTGCGGGTCGTCGTCAAAGTGGTTGATGGTTGGGGGGATAATGCCGTTCTTGAGAGCGAGGATAGTGGCGATGGCTTCAACGGCGCCAGCTCCTCCGAGGAGGTGACCCGTCATCGACTTGGTGGAGTTGATGCTGATGTTGTAGGCATGTTCGCCAAACACCTTTTGAATAGCCATGCACTCAGCCAAATCGCCCATCGGCGTCGAAGTGCCGTGCGCATTGATATGGTCGATGGCTTCGGGGGTTAAACCTGCGTCGTTGAGTGCGCGTTGCATGCTAAGGACACCACCAGCGCCTTCAGGGTGAGGAGCGGTGATGTGGTAAGCATCGGCTGATGAGCCGCCACCCACGACTTCGGCATAAATCTTGGCACCACGGGCGATGGCGTGCTCGTATTCCTCAAGAACGAGGCTTCCAGCACCTTCGCCCATGACAAAACCGTCGCGATTGAGGTCGAAGGGACGGGAGGCCGTCATTGGGTCGTCGTTGCGCGTTGAGAGGGCTTTCATGGCGTTGAATCCACCGATGCCGAGTTGGCCGATGGCCGCTCCGCCACCTCCAGCAACCACGGCGATGCACTTGCCAACACGGATTTTGTCGAAGGCTTCGATGATAGAATGCGTCGAAGAGGCACAGGCCGACACCGTAGCATAATTGGGGCCACGGAAGCCGTACTTGATGGAGATGACACCACCAATCATGTTGACGATCATCTTAGTGATGAGGAAAGGACCAAAACGCGGGGTGCCGTCGCCTTGTGCATATTCCATCGTCTCATGATAAAGGTGGTTGACGCCGCCGATGCCCGAGGTCATCATGACGCCCACCTCATCCAAGTCGCAGTTTTCGGCGGAGATACCCGAGTCGGCGATGGCTTCGTCAGCGGCGATGAGGCCAAATTGAGCGAAGTGGTCATACTTACGCACGTTTTTCTTCTCGAAATAGTCCTCGGGATTGTAGTCCTTCACCTCGCAGGCGAAATGCGTCTTGTATAAAGTAGAATCGAAACGGGTAATCTCGCCAGCGCCGTTTCTACCATTCACCAATCCTTCCCAATATTCAGGAAGGGTTTTCCCAATGGGCGTGATGGCACCGAGGCCAGTGACGACTACGCGTTTCGATTCCATGAAAAAGTTTATTTTTCTAAATTAATGAAAAATCAATTGTTTTCAGCACGCATCTTTTCGATGAGCTTCACAACATCACCCACAGTCTGGATGTTTTCCTGTTGATCGTCCGGGATGGAGAGATTGAAGCTCTTTTCAAATTCCATCATCAGTTCGACGGTGTCCAGTGAATCGGCACCCAGGTCGTTGGTAAAGCTGGCTTCCATAGTGACTTCCGAAGGATCCACGCCGAGTTTCTCAGCAATGATCGGAACGATTTCATTCAAAATTTCTTGCATAGTTCTCTTTTTTTAGTTGATAAATAGGCCGCAAAAGTAAGACTTATTTCCGTTTCAAACCCAACCATCTTACCAATAAATTGATAATCAGTTGTTTATAAAAGAATGTCGGTCTACCTTGTGACCAATAATTACTCGTTTTCGATTGCAAAGGTACAACTTTTTTTGAAAATGATGTTTTTTTTCGGTTTTTTGGTTGAATCCAAGCAAAAAGCAAAAGCATCCAGAACGCTTCTTAGATGAGATAAACTACTTAATTATACGAAAAATATTTTTATTTATATAATTGGTTATCAATATCTTGATAACAACACAAGTTTGTGTAACACAAGTTTGTGTAACACAAGTTTGTGTATTAAAAAAATTATGTGTATTTTTGCGCTAAATTACAACACATCATGGACAATAAACCTTTCATGTTTGGCATTCCCGTTGAGGACAATCACTTCATTGGAAGGCAAGCCGAAACGGAACGCTTGTCATCCAATTTCAGGTACGGCATCAACACCATTCTGCTCTCGCCGCGACGTTGGGGAAAGACATCGTTGGTCAACAAAGTGGCCGCAATGGTCAACTCCAAAGACATCGTTGTGGTGACGATGGACATTTTCTCCTGCCGCAACGAATACGACTTTTACAACGTGTTTTCGGAAGCTATCTTGAAGCAAACCGCCTCAAAGATGGAAGAGTGGAAAGACTTGGCCAAAGGTTTCATTGAACGATTGGTGCCAAAAATCTCATGGTCGCTCGATGGACAAAATGAATACGGCGTTTCGTTGGGTATCACACCAAAGACCCACCAACCCGAAGAAGTGCTTTCCTTGCCTGAAATCATTGCTAACCGCAAAGGATGCCATATCGTTGTCTGCATCGACGAGTTCCAGCAAGTGGGTGAGTTTCCTGACTCTTTGAGTGTGCAAAAACGCATGAGAACGGTTTGGCAGCATCAGAAAAACGTTTCCTATTGTCTCTACGGAAGCAAAATGCACATGATGACCAACCTTTTCCAAAAGAAAAGCTATCCGTTCTACAAATTCGGCGAGCTGCTTTACCTGAAAAACATCCCGTTCGAGACTTGGCTGCCCTACATTCAGGAAGGTTTTGCCAAACAAGGAAAACACATCTCGGAACAACTTGTCAAACAATTGTGTGAAAGTGTTGACTATCAGTCATCCTATGTCCAACAACTCGCATACGACACCTTGCTCCTGACCGAAAAGGATGTGACCGACGACATACTGAAAGCCGCCCTCAACGACTTGGTTGACCAAAATTCCATCGTTTACATTGAGCAAACCCAGTCGCTGACCAGTTACCAACTCAATTTCTTGAGGGCTGTCCTGGCTGGACAATTGACCGACTTTGGCAAAAAAGACCTCAGGGAAGAATACGACTTCGGCTCACCATCGAACATCACACGCCTGAAGAATGCACTGACAGCCAAAGAGTTGATTGAGCCGACAGCAAAGGGCTATATCATAGGCGACCCTGTATTAAGGCTTTGGCTGAAACGGGTTTTGTGACCTTAATTCACTAAATATCATCATTTTCAACATCATACTTTACTCCTAAATTCTACAGATTATGGAAACCACAGAGAAAAAACTATTCCTTTTGGATGCCTACGCATTGATATACAGGGCTTTCTTCGCCATGAGCAAGAACCCACGAATGAATTCGAAAGGGGTCAACACCTCGGCGGTGATGGGCTTTTTGAACTCGCTCTATGAAATCCTACAGAAAGAGAAGCCCACCCATATCGGCGTGGCCTTCGACGTGGCCGGCACTGCCCAACGGCAGGCCGAATACAGCGAATACAAAGCCAACCGCGAGAAGATGCCTGACGACCTCCGCGACTCGATACCTTATATCATCAGACTTATTGAGGCCTTCAACATCCCCGTCTACGGCGTGGAAGGCTACGAGGCCGACGATGTCATTGGCACCCTGTCGAAAAAAGCTGAGAAACAAGGATTCACTACCTATATGATGACCCCCGACAAAGACTTCGGACAACTGGTGACCGACAAGATTCTGCTCTACAAGCCCGCCAAATTCGGTGAACCGGCACAGGTGTGGGGACCCAAGGAGGTCTGCGAACGCTATGGCATCCAAGAGCCTAAACAACTCATCGACATCCTCGGCCTCTGGGGCGATGCTGCCGACAATATCCCTGGCATCCCAGGCATCGGCGAGAAGACGGCTGCGATTCTGGTGGGAAAATACGGCAGCGTGGAGAACCTCATCGCCCATGCCGATGAGCTGAAAGGCAAACAAAAGGAAAACGTCATCAATTTCGCTGAGCAAGGACTGATGTCGAAAGCTTTGGCGACCATTAATTTAGAAGTGCCCGTCGACCTCGATGAGGAGGAACTGAAAGCCAAGGATCCCGATGTGCCCGCACTGATGGCTCTCTTCGAGGAACTGGAATTCAAGACATTCGCCAAACGATTTTTGGAGGACTATAAGGGCAAGCATGGGGTTGACTCCCCCCTGCCCTCCTTTCAGAAGGGGAATACGAATGCCCCCTCTGAAAGGGGAGCAGGCCAACCCACAGGGGCTTCGGGAGGGAGTCAACAATCCGACCTGTTCTCCTCTAACGAGACCTTAGACCTCTTCAACCAAGGGGACAACAGCGGAATACTAGAGTTCTCCGACAAGGACTCAGTCAAGACCGTACTGCATGACTATCAACTTGTGGAAAGCGATGCCGACATCAAAGCTTTGGTGGTTTTGCTGTCCAAACAAAAGCAATTTGTCTTCGACACCGAGACCACCAACATCGACGTGTACTCCGCCGAATTGGTGGGGCTTTCCTTCGCCATCAAGGCGCACGAGGCGTGGTATCTGTCCATGCCCGCAGACCAACAAGAGTGTCAGAAGAAGCTTGAGCTGTTACGCCCTTTGTTTGAGGATGAAAGCATTCTCAAAATCGGGCAAAACCTGAAATACGACATCTCCATGCTGGCGCAATACGGCATCAGCGTAAAGGGCAAGCTGTTCGACACGATGCTGGCGCATTATCTCCTCGAACCCGAGCAACGCCACAACATGGACTACCTCGCCGAGGTCTACCTCAACTACCTCACCATCCCCATCGAGGACCTGATTGGCAAAGGCCGACAGCAGAAGACCATGCGAGAGGTGCCCGTGGAACTTGTGAAGGAATACGCTGCCGAGGACGCCGACATCACACTGCAGCTCTACGAGAAACTAATGCCTTTGCTAAAAGAAAACGGCGTAGAAAAACTGTTTTATGAGATTGAGATGCCGCTCGTGCCTGTTTTGAGTCGCATGGAGGCCAATGGCGTGCGCATCGACACTGAAAACCTCCAACAAATCAGCGAAGCTTTTGGCATCGAGATACACAAGATTGAGGAAGAGATCTACAAAGCCGCTGGCATGCCTTTCAACATCGCCTCACCGAAACAATTGGGCGAAGTCCTGTTCGAGCGCTTATGCATCGACGAGAAGGCCAAGAAAACAAAGACAGGACAATACGCCACGGGTGAGGATGTCTTGCAGAAACTGTCGCACAAGCATCCTATCATCCAGATGATTTTGGACTACCGCTCATTCACCAAGCTGAAGTCGACTTATCTAGATGCCCTGCCGGCTTTGGTCAACCCTAAGGATGGACTGATCCACACCTCCTACAACCAAGCCGTGACGGCCACGGGACGCTTGAGTTCCAACAACCCTAACCTGCAAAACATCCCTGTGCGTACCGAGAAAGGTCGTGAGATCCGTCGTGCCTTCGTGCCTCGCAGTCCTCAATACACCCTCCTTGCTGCCGATTACAGCCAAATCGAGTTGCGCATCATTGCCCATTTGAGTCAAGACCCTGCCATGGTCGCCGACTTCAACCTCGGCCACGACATCCATGCCGCAACAGCGGCCAAGGTGTTTCATGTGCCGATGGACCAAGTCACCAAAGAGCAGCGCAGCCGTGCCAAGGCGGTCAACTTCGGCATTATTTATGGCATGTCAGCCTTCGGTCTGGCGGAGCGTATGGAACTCTCGCGCAGTGAGGCGGCCGACATCATCAAAAAGTATTTCGAGGAGTATGCGGGCATCAAGGAATACATGAACCGCAGCATCGCCTTGGCCCGTGAACGCGGCTATGCCGAGACCATCCTAGGCCGCCGCCGTTACCTCCGCGACATCAACGGCGCGAACAGCGTGGTGCGCGGCTTCGCCGAACGCAACGCCATCAACGCGCCCATCCAAGGCAGCTCGGCCGACATGATCAAGATTGCCATGATCGGCATCCATCAGGAGTTGGAACGCTTGAAGATGCAGTCGAAGATGATCCTGCAGGTACACGACGAATTGGTCTTCGACGCGCATCTCGACGAACTCGACACGCTGAAATCCATTGTCAATGATAAGATGGTGAATGCCTTGCCGTTGTCGGTGCCGGTAGTAGTGGAGATGAATACGGGCGCGAACTGGCTGGAGGCGCATTAGCGAATACGGCGAAGATTTATAACGGCGAATTAGACGAATTCTGCGAATTTGATTTTTTGACAAATTTAATTCGTTTCATTCGGATAATTAGCCGACAAAATATAAACTTATGGAAGACAGAATATTATTCAAGGAAGAGTCGTATAGAATTATCGGAGCGGCAATGGAAGTACATAAAGTACTCGGTTGTGGTTTTACAGAGCCTGTATATCAAGAGGCTTTGGAACTTGAATTCCAATTGCGTGACATTCCGTATGTGCGCGAAAAGAATTTCAAAATAACCTATAAAGGTCAACTTTTGGACAAAGAGTTTCGGCCTGATTTTGTCTGTTACGATCAAATCATCGTTGAGTTGAAAGCGGTTTCGAGTTTTACCGATGAGCATTACGCCCAAGTATACAATTACTTGAAAGCCTGCCACATGGACTTAGGTCTGCTTATCAACTTCGGCAAAAAATCCTTGGAACATAAGCGAATCCCTTGCACCCAAAAATGGTAGCATAACGGCATTATGTAACAACGGCGAATTAGACAAATTTTGCGAATTTGATTCTGCGATGAATGCAATTCGCTTAATTCGAATAATTCGCCGTTGAAAGAAATCGAGCCGTTCCCTTAGCCAATGCTGCATCCCGGTGCGACCAAATCGCTAGGCGTTAACAGCACGAGACGGCCATCCTTATCCTCAGCGGACAGAATCATGCCCTCACTAACCACACCCTTCAGCTTGCGCGGCTCGAAGTTGGCGACGAAGCAAACTTGCTTGCCCACCAACTTCTCGGGCTCAGTGTAGTATTTCGCAATACCGCTCACGATGGTGCGCTTCTGCATGCCATCGTCAATGAGGAACTGCAGCAGCTTGTCAGCCTTCGGCACCTTCTGGCACTCGAGGATGGTGCCCACGCGGACATCCACCTTCATATAGTCGTCGAAGCTGACCACGGGCTTCACCTCGGCAGGCTTCCAAGCGTTCAACTGGTTGGCCTTCTTGGTGTCCTCCAGCTTCTGCAGTTGGGCGGCCACCACACTGTCCTCGACCTTCTCGAAGAGCAACTCTGGCTGACCGATGACATGACCTTCAGGCAGCAGAATGGTGTTCTCGGCATCGTTCCAACCCTTCACTTCCAGACCAATCATCTGCTGGAGCTTCTTCGCGCTGAAAGGCAGGAAAGGTTCGCTCAAGATAGCAAGATGCGCCACAATCTGCAACGACAAAGCCATCACGGCCTTCACGCGCTCGGGGTCGGTCTTGATTTGCTTCCAAGGCTCGTTGTCGGTGAGGTATTTGTTACCCAAACGGGCCAAATTCATCAACTCGGAGAGGGCTTCGCGGAACTTGTAGGTGTCCAACAGATGACCGATCTTCTGCGGATAGGCGTTCATCTCTTCGATGACAGCTTTGTCGGTATCGTTGAGGTTGCCTAAGGCAGGCACAGCACCTTCATAATATTTGTGCGTCAGCACCAACGTGCGGTTGACGAAATTACCAAAGATGGCCAACAACTCGTTGTTGTTGCGGTCTTGATAGTCCTTCCAAGTGAAGTTGTTGTCCTTGGTCTCGGGAGCGTTGGCGGTAAGCACATAGCGCAGCACATCCTGCTTGCCAGGGAACTCCTGCAGGTATTCGTGCAACCAAACGGCCCAGTTGCGCGAGGTCGAGATCTTGTCGTTCTCGAGGTTGAGGAACTCGTTGGCGGGAACATTGTCAGGCATGATATAGTCGCCATAGGCTTTCATCATGCAGGGGAAGATGATGCAGTGGAACACGATGTTGTCCTTGCCGATGAAGTGCACCAACTTGGTCTCGGGGTCTTTCCACCACTTTTCCCAATCCTCGCCGCGTTGTTCGCAGATCTCCTTGGTGTTGGAGATGTATCCGATGGGAGCGTCGAACCACACATAAAGCACCTTGCCTTCGGCACCCTCAATCGGGACGGGGACGCCCCAGTCAAGGTCGCGGGTGACGGCGCGAGGTTGCAAACCGCCATCGAGCCAGCTCTTCACCTGACCATAAACATTGGATTTCCACTCTTTGTGACCTTCGAGGATCCATTCGCGGAGCCAGCCCTCATATTGGTCCAGAGGCAGGTACCAGTGTTTGGTCGGCTTCTTCACCAAGGCCGCGCCGCTGAGCTGCGAATGCGGGTTGATAAGTTCATCGGGGCTCAAAGAAGAGCCGCATTTTTCGCATTGGTCGCCGTAGGCACCGTCAGCACCGCATTTCGGGCAGGTACCTACGATATATCTGTCGGAAAGGAATTTCTGACGTTCGGGATCAAAGTATTGCTCCGTTTCCTTTTCGATGAACTTCCCTTCATCATAGAGTTTCTTGAAGAACTCCTGAGCCGTGGCACGGTGCATCTTCGAAGAGGTGCGCGAGTAGATGTCGTAGCTGATGCCCAGCTCCTCGAACGATTTCTTGATGATGGAGTGGTAGCGGTCCACGATGTCCTGCGGCGTGCAACCTTCCTTTTCGGCTTTGATGGTAATCGGGACGCCGTGCTCGTCGGAACCACCGACAAACAGGACGTCCTCGCCACGCATTCGCAGATAGCGAACGTATGTGTCGGCGGGAATATAGACGCCGGCAAGGTGACCGATGTGGACGGGGCCATTGGCGTAGGGCAAAGCCGTAGTTACTGTGTAACGCTTAAAGTGTTTGTTCGTTGATTCCATAGTGTTTATCGAATTACGTTTGATATATTGAATTGTTTTGACACAAGACGCGTGACTTGGCGACACAAGACGTGTTTTTGCACTAATTGAATGACTCGTGTCTTGCGTCCTATAGTCTTTCCTCTCTTAAAAAAACGGGTGCAAAAATACAAAACATTTTGCAATGCGGGAAAACACATCTAAATAAATCATATCTTTGCCGACGAATCAAACCCAATTTCAAATCGTTTTAATTTTATGAAATTCAAATCTTTACTTTTTGTTGGTGCATTATTTTTGGCCGCCAAAGGCATGGCCCAGACACCCTCAAACAACGGCGATAAACCCATGGTGCCGTTGACCTACAGCCCCCAACAGGCTGGAGTACCCATCTGGATTGACCTTTCGGTCGGAGCAAATTATGCTACCTGCTACGATGTTAGCACAATCCCATTCAAGTACACCGGAGTTGGCAACAACGTCGACATGGGCGTTGACATCGAATGGGGCAGATGCCACCTTCGTCCAGCTTTCCGTTCATTCAACAACACTCTGAAAAACCCAGCAGGCATTGCACAGGATTTTGATCTTTCAACAGAGTTCCTCTACCGTGTCTATGACAGCAAGAGCAACCGCATGCACCTTTGGGCGGGTTCCACTTTGAATGGTTTTATCGACGTTAAGAACATACCATCTTTGCAGAATGCCTCCACATGCCTTTCCATCTTTGGAGACTTTGGTGCGACGGGCTTATTGCAATACGATTTCGCCTTCAACAAAAACAAAAACCACCCTTGGCTGACCACCTATTTTAAATTGAACGTGCCTTTGTATGGTTTGGCCAACCGTCCGAGTTTTGCCTATTTAGGCAACCCCACCATCAACCAGGAAATCACTGAAGCATTGTTTGGCACTAAAGAAACCTTTGGCAAACTCATCCCAGGCCTCAATACGGACTTAGGCCTTTACCTCAACCTTCTCAACGGCAACCGCATTGGCCTCACCTACCGCTGGGACTATCTCACCACAGGCAAAAAAGGCACCTACCGCTTCGACAATGCCATCCATTCATTTAACCTCTCCTTTATGTTCAGAATCAATTGATTATAACCATGAAAAAACATCATATCCTCATCCTTAGCCTTTTGGCATCTGTCTTCGCCTTCGCTTCATGCGAACGCGCCCTTATGAAAAATGACGAACCATCAAACCCCGTCAACGTTTTTGACTACCTCTGGAACCAAGTGGATCAAAACTACTCTTTCTTCGACATCAAAGGCATCAACTGGGACTCAGTCCGCGAAGTGTATCGCCCAATGGTGAACGACAACATGAGCAACGAAGAGCTGTTCAAAGTTTGCGCAGACATGCTCAACACGCTCCGCGACGGCCACACCAACCTATTCTCCGACTTCGACAAGTCGAAGAACGATTCCGTATATTACAAAATGTACGCTGAGAAGAACATCAACACGGAAGTTGTCGTCCTTAACTACCTAACGGTGAACTACCACTCCACGGGCAGTTTCTCCCACAATGCTATTCGCGACGGCAAGATAGCCTATCTGCGTTATTCTTCTTTCGGGAACGACGTCGACCAGGCAACCCTGAAATATTTAGTAGATCGTTACAAGGACTGCAATGGTATGATCATCGACATGCGCCAAAACGGCGGTGGCTCCATTGCCAACGTGGCCAACCTGCTCAGCATCTTCGACAACCACAAGCAACTGCTTTACAAGACCCAAGTGAAGAAAGGTCCTGGCCACGACGAATTTACTGATTATCAAGAGGTGTATGCCGCCGACAGCAGCATCTTGGGAAAAGACAACGCCTACACCAAGCCTGTGGCCGTGCTCATTGACCGTGGTTCGTATAGCGCCACATCGTTCTTCTCGGTCTGCACCCAAGGCTACGACAACATCAAGCTCTTTGGCGACTACACTGGTGGCGGCATGGGCTTGCCCAACGGCGGCACCTTGCCCAACGGCTGGACCTATCGTTTCAGCACAAGCCGTACCATCGCCATCGACGGACAAAACTATGAGAACGGTGTGCCGCCCGATGTGCGCGTCATCCTCGACCCCACTTGCACCGCCCAAGGCATCGACAACGTGATTGAGACCGCTGCGGACTGGATTATGCAATAATAAGGGAAACTTTGCGTTAAAGTGGTTGTATCAACCATCAAACGCAGTAAATGAAACAACACTACTTGAGCCGATGGTTGATTGCCATCGGCTTTTTTTTGGCCTGTTTGCCCACCTTTGCCCAAAAGCGTACTATCAGCGGCTACGTGATGGATGCCGCCAGCAAGGAGACCCTTATCGGGGCAACCATCATTGACAAAAACTCTGGAAAAGGCTGTGCAACAAATAGTTATGGCTTCTACACTTTGACCTTGGAACAAGGCCAAGTGGAGCTGCAAGTCTCTTATGTGGGCTATACCCAACAAAACCGTTCCCTCGACTTGAAGGAAAACCTCAGCCTTAACTTCATGCTTGAGACCAACACGACCTTGGACGAGGTGGTGGTGGAAGGTGCCCGCGCCACGGTGAGCGCACGCAGTCCGCAGATGAGCGTGGTGGAACTGCCCGTGCAGCAAATCAAGAGCATTCCCACCCTTTTTGGCGAGGCCGACGTGTTGAAAGCCATCCAGCTGCTGCCTGGCGTGCAGAACGGCTCTGAAGGCTCCGCGGGCATGTACGTTCGCGGTGGTGGTCCCGACGAGAACCTGCTCTTGCTCGATGGCGTGCCCGTATATAACGTCAACCATGCGATGGGCTTCTTCTCCGTCTTCAACCCTGACGCATTGAAGAACGTCACCTTATATAAAGGTAGCTTCCCGGCACATTTCGGTGGACGACTTTCGTCGGTGGTCGACATTCGAATGAAAGAAGGCGACATGCAAAAATATCATGGCAATGTCAGCGTTGGCTTGATTTCATCGAAAGTCAACCTGGAAGGCCCTATCGTGAAGGACAAACTCTCGTTCAACCTCTCCTTCCGCCGCACCTACAGCGATCTGCTGATGAAGCCCGCCCTTTGGATTGCCAAGTCGCAACTAGAGGAAATCAACAAGCTGAAAGCCGGTTATTATTTCTACGACTTCAATGGCAAACTCAATTGGAAAATCTCCGACAAAGACCGCCTCTATTTGAGTTTCTACTCGGGCGACGACGCCATCTACTTTGGAGTGAAAAACAGGGACTATACTATGGGCGAAGTCACCTACCAGAACCACATCAACATGGATTGGAAATGGGGCAACAAAGTGTCGGCCTTGCGTTGGAACCATGTCATGTCGCAACAACTTTTCATGGACGCCTCGGTCAACTACACCCAATACCGCCACGACCTCGGCATGGGCATCACGGAGGAGGATATCGTGGATCATTATCATGGCCAAGACGTCTCCTACAAAAACGAGTATAGTCTGGCCTACAAGTCGGGCATCAACGACCTGACCGCCAAAGTCGACTTCGGCTATACGCCCCTGCCGAACCATGAAATCCGTTTCGGCGGCAACTACACCTACCATCAGTTTAGGCCCGAAGTACAATCCATGAAGATTGTCAATGGCAACCAAACAGAAATGGACACCACGGCAGGCGCGCCCAAAGTATTTGCCCACGAGACCGCCCTCTATGCCGAGGACAACATGACCTTCGGCGACATCTTCCGCGTGAACGCAGGAGTGCATTATTCAACATTCACCGTGGAGGGCAAGACCTATCAGAGTGTGCAGCCCCGCCTCAGTACCAGTGTGATGCTGGCCTCCAACCTCTCGCTCAAGGCAGGATATGCTTATATGACGCAATATGTCCACCTGCTCTCCAACAGCAGCCTCAGCCTACCCACCGACCTTTGGGTGCCTGTCACTGCTAACATCGTTCCAATGAATGCCCATCAAGTGTCGTTGGGCGCATTTTATGAGTTGCCGCGCTTGTTCGACATTTCTGTGGAGGGTTACTACAAATCGATGGACAACCTATTGGAATACAAAGACGGAGCCTCTTTCTTCGGCTCCTCAGAGCGTTGGGACCAGAAAGTCTGCATGGGCAAAGGCTGGTCATACGGTGTGGAGTTCCTCGTGCAGCGCAGCTTCGGAAAGACCACGGGCTGGGTGGGCTACACCTGGGCACATGCCAAACGACAGTTCGACCGCGAGGGCCAAGTCATCAACCAAGGCAAGGTGTTTCCAGCCAAATACGACCGCCGTCACGACCTCAGTATCACGGTGCAACACAAATTTAGCGAGCGTTTCGACCTCAGCGGCACTTGGGTTTTCAGCAGCGGCAATTGCGGAACACTCGGCACTCAGGTTTACGAAGGCCTAATCTCCGATTGGGGCAATTTACCAGCCATCAATGCGTTAGAACGCAACAACTTCCGCATGGGAAGCTACCACCGCTTAGATGTGGGCATGAACTTCCACAAACAAAAGAAACACGGCGTCCGTACCTGGAACATTAGCGTCTACAATGCCTACAACCACAATAATCCTTTCCTTGTCTACACCAATTACAAATGGGACGATGCCACACATACAGAGAAGAAAGTGCTGATGCAGGCCAGCCTGTTCCCGATTATTCCTTCGGTTAGTTATAGCTTTAAATTCTAAAAACAATGATACAAAAACACAACTGGGATTGTCAACCATTACGCCTTTTACCCTCATGGCGGAGCAGCATCCGCCATCTCCTGAGCGCGAAAGAGTCACTATCACTCAGGAGATTGCGGGGCGCCTCATTCCGCAGAGGCGGAACCGCAATGAGGGTTAACGGCTGGATTATCGCAATAATGTCCTGTTTACTCCTTGCCTCCTGCGAGAAGGAAATCGAATTCAACGGCGAGCAGACCGACCCGAAGTTGGTCATCAACAGTCTCATTGAGCCTGGGCAGCCCATCAAGGCCAATATCAGCAAGAGCTTCTTCTTCCTCGACAACGAAGCCGAAACGGAAGCTCCCGACGACCTGGTAGCCATGCTCTACGTGAACGGCGAGTCTCTTGGCGAGATGACGTTGAGCTACGACACCGTGGTCAGTTATGATATTTGGAATCCCAACGAACCAAACATGGGTCGTGTACAAAAAGTTTACACCCATGACTATTGTCCCGTTGCAGGCGACGTCATCAAAATCACCGCTTCGGCCAATGGCTTTGACGATGTGGAGGCCACCACCAGCCCCATCCCCAATGATTTGAATGTGCAACTTAATTCGGAGGTTACAAGATGGAGCTCTTTTTATAATTACATTTATAATGATACGATAGTAGTGGACAGCTTGTTGTTTATCAGTGCGTATGTCAATCTGACCCTCAACATCACTGACCCCAATCCCGGGCAAACCGACTTCTTCAGGGTCCTTATTTCAAATGGCGAAGGAGGCGTAGCAGTAAATTCCTTTGATTGTAGTTTTGATTACGACGACCCCGTCTTCGGATCGGCAATGCCCGACAATGATATCGTCGATTTCAACGACCTCGACACCCGACCCGAGGGCGTGTTTACCGATGTGCTTTTCGATGGCCGTTCATACCAGCTTAGATTCAAGTTGCACCTCCCTATTTCCCTATACGAGAATGATTACGACCCCGACTTCTTCCAATTGCCCATCAGTTTGCAACACCTCACGAAGGAATACTACAATTACCTGAACACCTGCGATCAGGGCGAAGACATCATCACGTTCTTTGCCGAGCCTATCCAGACCTATACCAATGTGAAAGGGGGGTATGGCATTGTGGGGGGACGCACTATGGACACGTTGTGGTATGCCTTGCCGTTGTCGGAATAAAAACATGTAGGGCTTGTCACATTGTGGCAGCCGCTAGCTTGCATTCGGCCAGAATGCACGAACAGCGGCTGCCGTAATACGACAGCCCTACAAGGATTCACAAAAAATCAAATCATTTCACCGCTGCAGCCCATTTCTCGACGTCGGCCTTGTTGATGCGGTTCAAGAGCTTGCCTTCACCGAACTTGTATTTCGGATAGGCGGCCTTGAGGTCCTTGCAGGCTTGGTCGATGCTGCTACCGCCTGAGGTGGCGAAAGGCACGATGGTCTTGCCCGCGAAGTCGTTGGCCTCGATGAAGGTGTTGATGATGGTCGGGGCAGTGTACCACCAGATGGGGAAGCCCACATAGACCACCTCATATTGGGCGAGGTTCTTCACCTTGCCGCCGTCTTTGATGGCCGGACGCGAGGTCTTGTCGTTCATCTCGATGGTCGAGCGTGATTTCTTGTCGCGCCAGTTGAGGTCGGCATCGGTGTAGAGCTTTTCAGGGGTGATTTCGAAGAGGTCGGCACCGATGATGCTGGCCAGTTCTTTGGCGGCGCTGCGGGTCACACCCGAGGCCGAGAAGTAAGTCACTAAAGTTTTCATGTTTTTGCACTGTTTGGTTTCGTTTGACTTGGAACAGCAGTCTTTTTTCGTTTCGTTCTTTGCCTTTGAGCAGCAGTCTTGCGCCGTGGCGCCGATCGTCATCGCTGCAAGAATGACGAGAATGGCTATCTTTTTCATTTTGTCTGGTTTTGTTTGCGTTGGCAAAAATACACTTTTTTTTCGATATTTCGATTTCCTTTGCTATTTTTGCAGTTGATAACAACATCAACTAATAACTGATTTATTATGGATTTATCGAACATCTTGGGCGCTTTGACGGGCAACGATGCCATCAACGCCGTCTCCCAAAACCTCAAAATCGACCAACGTCAAGTGTCGTCGGTCGTCAACGCTGCTTTGCCGTATCTTTTGGGTGCCATGCAGCAGAACGCTTCCTCGCAAGCCGGAGCTGCCTCGTTGACCGATGCCTTAGGCTACCATGCAGGCAACGCAGGCAACATCGTCAACAACTTGAAAACCGCCGACCTTACCGACGGCAACAAAATCCTGAGCCATATCTTTGGCGGCAAGCTGTCATCCGTACTGGGCGGCATTTCCAAGTCGACTGGTGTGGGCTCCAACGCCGTAGGCAGCATCCTCGCCTCCATTGCTCCGAGTCTCCTCGCACTGTTGGGTAAAGGCCAAAAGAGCAGCGGCACCAATGCGGCTGGACTGGAGAGCATGCTAGGCATGATCTTGGGTGGCATGTCGTCGAGCGGCAATAGCAACATGGGCGGCTTGGGCAGCATCTTAGGCGGCCTTGGAAGCATCCTCGGAAAGTAACATTTAAATTCTTTTCTTTCATTGCATGCAATGGAAGACTCAACGAAAACTAAGTCATCATGAAAGAGTTTTTCTCACCCTACAAAAAAGCAGCGTTTGTTGTCTTATCTCTCTTGGTATTTAGCATCATGGGAATGACGCAGCTGAAGGCACAGGATTATTTCATCATCGAGGATTTGTATTATCAAATCAATCCAGACGGGGTTTCTGCAACACTAATAGGCCCTGTCAATGGCACAGAAGTGAATGGTGAATTAAACATCCCAATGATTATCAATTATAACGATAAAGACTACACTGTAACTGTGATTGGGAAAAACTCTTTCATATCATGCAGCAGGCTTACAGGTCATTTGACCATACCGAATACCATCATCTCCATTGGCGAAAACGCCTTCTTGGGCTGCACTGGATTGACCTCATTGGACCTCGGCAGCTCCGTTGACACCATAGGACCCGCAGCATTCTATGGTTGTAAGGGTTTCACTGGTTCGCTGACCCTCCCTAACTCGGTGAGGTACATCTACTATGCTGCATTCTATGGATGCTCGGGATTCACCGGTTCACTGTCTATCGGCAACTCCTTGGCGCGCATTGAGGATGCCGCATTCTACAAGTGCTCTGGTTTTACCAGTTTGACTATCGGCAGTGGTGTGACTTCCATCGGCACTTCCGCATTCTATGGTTGCACAAGTTTAGCTGGTTCGCTGACCATCCCCAATTCCGTGAAAAGCATTGAGCCTAATGCCTTTAACAATTGTAGAGGGTTTACAGGCACGCTAACGCTTGGAAATGCCGTGGAAAGCATTGGTGGAGCAGCCTTCATCAATTGCAGCGGATTTACCGAAGTCATTTCCTTGGCTACACAACCTCCGGCATTTTCGTTTGAAGAAGTGTTTGCTGGATTCAGCTGCACTAAGCTTACCGTTCCCTGTGGTTGTGTTTCTGCATACGAGAACTCAGAGTGGCACGATTATTTCACCACAATCGTTGACGATTGCAGCAAAGTACCAGAAATGGATGAACAAATGGCCTTTGTATATCCCAATCCGACCAATGGAACTCTTTGTATCGAGGCCGAGAGCATCGAAACCGTTAGCATCTTCAACCTATTGGGTGAAAAGCTCTACGAAGCCTCAACAATAGGCAACCGTCTTGAATACGATTTCGGTCCACAAGGACCTGGAGTTTATATCGTCAGAATCCAAACCGACAAAGGAACTGCGGCAAAGCGTGTCGTGGTGAAAGACAAATAAAAAAAGGCGGCCAAGCCGCCTTTTTTCATTCATTCAACAATTGTCATCTCTTCAATCAAGTGCCCCGCTCCTGCGAATTTGTCGATGATGAAGAGCACATAACGGATATCGACGCTGATGTTGCGGCAGATGGCGGGGTCGTAGATGAGGTCGCTCATCGTGCCCTCCCAGCAGCGGTCGAAGTTGAGGCCGAGGAGTTGGCCTTCGGCGTTTAAGATGGGGCTACCCGAGTTGCCACCCGTGGTGTGTACGCTGGCGGTGAAAGCCACGTGCATCGTGCCGTCCTTGTCGGCATAACGGCCATAATCTTTCTTATTGTAAAGTTCCTTCAGACGGGGCTCTACCACATAATCGTAGATGTCGGGGTTCTCCTTCTCCATGATGCCTTCAAGCGTGGTGAAGTGGCGGTAGGTCTTGCCATCCTGAGGCTTGAAGCCTTCCACTTTGCCGTATGTGACACGCAGCGTGAAGTTGGCATCAGGGAAGAGCCGTTTCTCGGGCTGCATGTCCATTTGGCCTTTCATGTAGATACGGCGCAAGCGGTCGTTGTCCTTATTGATGCTCGAGATGTGTTCGTAGACATTGTCGCGATAAAAACCAATCAAGTTCTGGTAAACCTGCAAAGCAGGGTCTTTAGCCAGTTTCTTAGCCTTGCTTGGCTTGAAGTCGTTCAAGATTTCATCCACCTTGGCTTGATCGGTAAACATCGACTTGGCGAAGAGTTTGTCTACAAATTGGTTCACATCCTTGATGTCGTTAAGGAACGAAGGGCGGAAGTCGGCGGGCTGAGCCTTCAAGTACTCGTTGAGTGCCATAACAGCCACTTCTTTGTCAATGGGCTCGTAATAGTCTTTGAAGAAACTGGCGGCAGTGCCTTTCAACTGGTGCAACATGCGGTCGATGTCTTCTTGTGGTGTTTCCTTAGTCACCTCGGAGAGTTTGGCAAAACGACCTGCAAAAGTAACCAACTCGATGCGCATACCTGCTTCAGCCATGTAGGTGTAGGCCAATTGGTAAGGCTCCAAATCCCTATAGTTTTTCTTGAAGTCTTTCAGCAGGTCGATGTACATGTAACGGTTGCGCGCACCCAAGGCCCACTCTTGGAAGTCCTTTTCAAAGGCTTCTTTCTTCTCTACACCATGGAAGTGATTGATACCTTCGGTCACACCCATCCATTTCTTCCAGCCGTTGCCGAGACCAGCATGCTTGGAGGCATATTGGATGCGCACTTTGGGATCTTGTTCCTGGTATTTGTTGTAGATGTCGAGCACCTTACCACGCAGGTCAACGGTGATGGGGTCGATGAGGTTGGCCTCTTGGTCGACAGCCACGGCTGGCAGGTATTCGTTGGTGCGGGCAGGATAGCCGAACACGAAGGCAAAGTCGCCTTCCTCAGCGCCTTTTAATGAAATGTCGAGGTGTTTGGCGGGCTTGTACGGCACATTGTCCTTATCGTAAACAGCCGGATGACCGTCCTTGTCGGCATAGACGCGGAAGATGCTAAAGTCACCCGTGTGGCGAGGCCATACCCAGTTGTCGGTGTCGCCGCCAAACTTGCCGATATTGCTCGGCGGGCAGCCCACGAGGCGCACGTCGGTGTAGACCTCGTTGAGGAGCATATAGTATTCGTTACCCAAGAAGAAGGGCTTGATGCTGACCTTATATGGGGTCTCCTTCTCAATTTGGGCGATGAGCTTCTTCATGTTCTCATTGACTTTGGCTTCACGCTCTTCTTCCTTCATCTCGTTCGTGACCCCAAAGAGCACCTTCTCGGTCACGTCGCGCATCTCGCGGAGGAAGATGACACTAAGGCCTGGGCAAGGCAGTTCCTCGCCACGGTTCATGGCCCAGAAGCCGTTGGTAAGATAGTCGTGCTCCACCGAGCTGTGTTTCTGGATGTAGTCGTAGCCGCAGTGGTGGTTGGTAAGCAGCAAGCCTTGGTCGCTGACGATCTCGCCCGTGCAGCCGCCGCCAAAGAGCACGATGGCGTCTTTCAGGCTGCTGTGGTTGATGCTGTAAATGTCGTCAGCAGTGATTTTCATGCCCATCTCCTGCATCTCTTTTTCGTTGTACTGCAGCAGCATGGGAATCCACATGCCTTCGCCAGCGAAGAGGAAGGCCGGGAAAAGGACCAAAAGGGTCACTAGTAAATTCTTACATTTCATAATAATAGAGATTGATGGCGCAAAGATAGGGATTTCCGCTTTATTTCCTATCCCAAAAATAAAAGAAACTCACCACGCGGCAAAACAGCTCACGATACCATTTTTGTTTCAGTTCGAGGTCGACGTCGCGGGTGCGACTGCGAAACACGTGGAGTTTATAGAAAAAGTTATGCGCCCGCCACTCATGCACCTGCGACTCGATGTCGCGCTGGCAGACTGCCATCTCTGGGGAGACGGCCTCACGCAACTGACTCAGATAGTCACGCATGGCCTGCTTGCTCGTGACGAGACAGGAGTCCACGATGTGGGTACCTTCGGGTGCCGTTTTTGCTTTGGATAGATCCATGCTCAATTCGTTTTCGGACCTTTGGCCTTGATCCTTTTAGGCCTGGGTTGTTCGACAGTCCTGAAAACATGGCGCTGGGTAAGCATCAAGGCGAAAGCCAAGGCCGCGCCCAACACGTCGGAGATGGTCATTGAGGCCCACACGCCCGTGAGACCCGCACCGCCTGCATTGATGAAAATGGGCGGAATGAGGTAAATCATCGGGGCGAGGAACAACACCTGGCGCGAGAGGCTAGTGACGATGGCAATCCAAGGCTTGTCGATGCTTTGGAAGAAGTTGGAGTTAGTGATGGTGAAGCCCACCAAGGGGAACATCACCATGATGAACCGCATCGCAGGGATGCCAATCTGCATAAGGTCCTCCTCCTTAGTGAAGAGGCGCAACATGGCATGGGGAATCGTCAAGGCGAGCACAGCCCCGACAAAGCCAATCAACACGTTGATCTTTAACGTCAAAGTATAAACCGACTTCAACCGGTCAGGATGACCTGCGCCATAGTTGTAGCCCGCAATAGGCTGCATGCCTTGACACAAGCCCAGGATGAGCATTACGCTAAGACTGGCGAAAGTGTTGACCAAACCGTAGGCTCCCACAGCCAAGTCGCCGCCATAGCGGATGAGCTGGTTGTTGAGCAAGGCCACCACTGCCGAAGCCGCGAGGTTCATCGAAAAAGGACTCATACCTATCAGCAAAATGTTGCGGAAGATATAGAGTTTGGGCTTCCAGGCATGTCGACGGAAACGGATGAAGGAACTCTTTTGCAGGAAGTGCCAAACCGCGAGGATGCCCGTGCCCGTCATCGAGATGGTGGTAGCCCAGGCAGCGCCGGCGATACCCCAGTCAAAGACATAGATGAACAGCGCATCCAAGAAGATGTTGACGACCGCACCACCAGCCATGATCCACATCGATTTCTTCGGGTAGCCTGTGGCGCGCATCAGTCCAGTGAGGTTGAACGACAGCGTGGTCATAAACATGCCAGGCAACACGATATTCATATACTCGCGGGCGTATGCGATGGTGTCGTCGGAAGCACCGAAAGCCGTCAAGATGCGGTCCATGAAGAGATATCCACCCGTAACGAAGAGGAAACCGAAGAAGAAAGTGAGCAAAAGACTGTTGCCCAAGATGTCCTCAGCCCATTTGTAGTCCTTCTTACCTAGGATGATGGACATGCGCGCCGCCGAACCTGCACCCACGAGCGAACCGAAAGCGTGGATGATGTTCATGATGGGCATGGTGATGGCCAAGCCCGCGATGGCAAGCGCGCCCACATATTGTCCCAAAAAGACACGGTCGACGATGTTGTAAATCGAGGCGATGATGTGGCTGACGATGCTGGGCAAAGCGTACATCCACAACAGACGGCTGATTTTCAAGGTCTCCAATTCCCGTGTTCTGTCAATCTGTGGCATCCTGTTTCGTTTTAATTATGTTGAATCTCAGATTTGGCAAGCCAATCTTCGATTTGAGCGTGCAAAAGTAGCAAAAAAACACGTGTCCAATCCAAACAATTTCCGTATTTTTGCCGCTTCTATGCCTTAAGGTCTTCAAATGGGGTCCTACGGGGCAAAAGAGTTGAATAACTATATGAAATTCAAGGTTTTATTCATAATATGGACTAGCATTTTCTGCCTCGCGGTGAACAATTGTTGCGTGTCGTCGGACAGCGACAAGGTCATCGAAGGGCTGAAAAAATGGGAAAAAACCATTCCCCTGCCCTATCATGACGGTCTGGAAAAGACGATCAACCTCTTTGCCAACAAGTCCCTTTCCGACAATTTCGTGACCTATTCCGCCATGATCGACACCGCCTTGATGCATCGCAACATGCCTTTGGAGCTGAAGTATTTGCCCTTGGCCCTCAGCGGGATGCGACGCAACTATTGTCAAGGCGACCGATGCGGCGTTTGGCAGCTGCCCACCTTGACGGCCTTGCATTACGGCCTCACCATCGACGACAATCAAGACGAGCGACTCAACGTGGAAGCCTCCACCCGCGCCGCCTTGGATTGCTTGAACGAGCTTTACCAACAATATGGCGACTGGTGGTACAGCATCTTGGCCTACACCAACAGTCCCATCGCCTTGCAACATGCCTTGACTCGCCACGGCAGCGCGCCTCAATTGTGGGACTTCCGTGACCGCAACCTCTTGCCCAACACCCAAGTAATCGGTGACTTTATCGCCTGTGTCTATTTGGGCCATGAGGGTCAACTCAAGTTCGTCGCGATGCCCGAACCTGAAGTCAAGAAGCTTCCGACGACACCAACTCAAAAGCCTGCCAAGGTGGATGAGTCTGTCCAAAAACAGGCTCCTACGCTTGTCGAAGGACAAAATAAAACAACTGTAAGCAACAATAATAAGAAAACCGGCCTTTCGACAGGCTCAGGGACCAGTAATGCTCAGAAAACCCAGAAATACAAAATCAAAAAAGGCGACACGCTGACTAAAATCGCTTCAAAATACCATGTCACAGTCTCCGACTTGAAGAAATGGAACAAACTGAAAAGCGACAAAATCCGTGAAGGCCAAACATTGATCATCAAGAAATGAAATCGATTCGAACACTAGCATTTATCTTAACGATAATACTCATTTTAGGCGCGGGCTGGTTCTTCTTCCCCGCCGAGGGAATCACCATTGGCGACTACACGCTGCGCTTCCCGTCGTTGGCCGAAGACAGCAAACCCAGTGAGACTGAGGTTGACGTCGACGCAGTCTTGGACAAGGTGACAAAGAGCTTCGAGATGAGTTGCTCCGACAACCTTTTGGACAGCATGCGTTTCTTCCGCCAATACCTCAAGGAAAACCCCAACCGCATTTATCTGCCAAACGACGACTACACCTATTTTGACCCGTTGTTCAGCCAATTTGAAGAAGCCCAAGAGCTAGGCAAGACCTACCGTGTGATGTACTATGGCGACTCGCAAATCGAGATGGATCGCATCTCGTCGGTGCTGCGCCAAAAGCTGCAAGAACTCTTTGGCGGCTCGGGTCCCAACATGATTCCTGCCGTACAACCTGTGGCCACCATCTCAGTGTCGCAACAAGCCTCGGGACTCAACCGCTACGCTGTTTATGGCGACGCATCCAACCAACGCGCCAACCACAACCGTTATGGCGTGATGGCACAATTCAGCCAAGTCATTGGCGGTGGCTCCATGACATTCAGCAGGACCAACCATTCCCAAGCTTTAGACAATGTCAAAGAGATTTCAACTGTCTCAGTACTGTTGGGTAGAAATAGCCAAAACTTCACTGCTACGCTAAAATGCGGCGACATCGCCACCGAGCCCAAGGTGCTGCCTGCCAACGACAGCGTCTCACTCATCACTTGGATCCTACCCGAAGACATCCAAAGAGGCACCATCAGTTTCAAGGGTAATGCTGAAATCTACGGCATCTTGCTTGATGGCGACCCCGGGGTGGCTATCGACAACGTGGCCTTGCGCGGTTGCTCTGGAACCATCTTCACAAGAATGAATGAATCCATTGCCCGTCAGTCGTTCAAGCTTTTGAACACCAAGCTAATCATCCTCCAGTTTGGTGGCAACCGCATGCCAGGCATCACCACATCGAAGAGCATCACACCTTACATGGCTGAACTGGAGAATCAAATCAACTATATGAAACGCGTGGCTCCTAAAGCCACTCTGCTCTTCATCGGTCCTGCCGATATGGGTCGCAGCTACGGTGGCAAGATGGGTACCTGGCACGGTCTGCCCGAGCTCAACGACTCACTCCGTGCCATGGCCTTACGTAATAAAGTGGCTTATTGGGACATGTTCCATGTGATGGGCGGCGAAGGCTCAATGGCCCAATGGGTGAAACACAAACCAGCCTTGGCTGGTCCCGACTACATCCACTTCACCTTCACTGGTGCACAGGAAATTGGTTCCGACCTCGCCCGTTCGTTCACCACTTATTATGACTTCTACAAGTTGCGCCAACACGTGCCAAGCGAGAAAGTCATCGAGTTTGTCAACCTCGACCAAAAAGAAGACTCCATTCGAACGGCGGGGCGCATCAAATTGCCGAGTTATAACCCCTATGGCATTAAGAGGAGATGAAAAAAATACTGATTGTCATAGGATTGTTGTTGGCTTCCGTGCCTACTTTTGCCCAAATCCAATCGTTGCTGAAGACTGTCGACGATTTGGAGTTCGCCAACTTTGACCGCAATCAACTGCTCTATCCTGGCGACAGCCTCGCCATGGAGCGTTTCTTCTCAAAAATGGACTCGACAATCTTCCTCGGCCAAGGCAACGTCAGCATCATGCACATCGGCGGCTCTCATGTGCAAGCCGGCGTTTTCACCCAACAGTTTCGCAACGACCTGCTCAGCATCGCTCCCGACCTGGTAGGCGGACAATACTTCGTCTTTCCCTTTGCTGCAGGCGGCACCAACAATCCCTCACACTACCGCGTGAGCTATACTGGCGGTTGGGCTTACTGCCGCAACGCCGTGCGCAAAGACACCGACAAACGCATGGGACTGGCTGGTTCGGCCATCACCACCAGCGATGCCAACGCCTCGGTGAGCATCGTCAGCCGTGAGCGCCAACTCACCGCCAACAGCCCCAAGTTTGAATTCAACAAAGTGACTCTCATTGGCTACTCGGAGACCGAAAACGTGACTCCTGTACTTGGCTACAAAGGCACGACCCTTAAAGGCATACATGACGACAACCAAGACACCTACACCTTCCAGTTACCTGCACTAACCGACTCCATCAATGTTTTCTTTGAAGCCATGCCTGGAGAATTTACCCTCACAGGCGTGCTGTTGGAAAACGGCATGCCGGGTATCAGCGTGCATGGCGTGGGCGTTAACGGAGCTTCCGTGCCTTCCTACCTGCGTTGCGACGACTTTGAGCGTGACCTCAATCTCATTCGCCCTGATCTCGTTATCTTCGGCATCGGCATCAACGACGCGGCAGGGACGGACTTCGACGTTGAAAACTTCAAAAGAAACTACGACGGACTCATCCACATCATCAAGCAAGTCAATCCCAACTGTGCCTTGCTCTTCGTGACCAACAACGACAGTTACAAATATGTGAGAGTTAGGAAAAAGAGAGGCCATTATGAAGTGAACACCAACGGTTTCCTAGTTGAAAAAGCATTTTTGGAGTTGGGCAAGAAACATAATGCTGCCGTGTGGGACCAATTCGACGTGATGGGCGGGTTGTATTCCATGCGGAATTGGGAGAATGCTGGATTGGCGCAAAAAGACAAGGTCCACTTCACCAGCGACGGCTACAAACTCATCGGCGACCTGCTCTATAATGCCTTGATCAGCCGTTATATAGACCACGTTAAAGCCACGGCAAAACAACCATGACATGACGACGAGCTTCACCGACATAGCATTGGATTTCCTGAGTAACCTGTTCTCGTTCGACAAGGCCCATCCCTTGTTGTTTACCCAATTCTATTTTTGGGCGTTCTTCGCTTTGGTGTTTGCCGTGTTCTGTTTGGTGAAAAACAAATGCTTGCTGCGCAATCTCTTCCTGTTTTTCGTCAGCTTGTTCTTCTATTTCAAGACTAGCGGACTCTTCGTCCTCATCTTGGTATTCATCACCTTATACAACTATTTCGCGGGACGGTGGCTTAACTCGCGAAAGAAAGACGGCAGCCGCAATGCCATCCTTGGGCTCAGCGTCATCGTCAACCTGTCTATCCTCTTTTATTTCAAATACGCCTATTTCATCACCGATGTCGTCAATAACCTGACGGGACTAGAATTCCGTGTGTTCGATGTCTTCTCGTGGGTGGGCAACCAAATTACGGGCGACAACCGCTTCAGCGTCGACGTCATCGTGCTGCCTGTGGGTATCTCGTTCTATACCTTCCAGGCCATCAGCTACATCATGGACGTGTACCGCAAGCGCATCAAGCCTGTCCGCAACATCTTCGACTTCGGCTTCTATGTCAGCTTCTTCCCACAGCTGGTGGCAGGTCCCATCGTGAGGGCCAACGAGTTCATCCCTCAGTTGCACAAGAAATACTTCCTCAGCCGCAAGCAATTTGGCATCGCCGTGTTCTGGATCATGAATGGCTTGGTGAAGAAAATCGTGCTGAGCGACTATATCGCCGTCAACTTCATCGACCGCGTCTTTGACCAACCCTTGCTGTATACAGGCTTCGAGAACCTGATGGCCTTGTTCGGCTATTCCTTGCAAGTCTATGCCGACTTCTCAGGCTACACCGACATCGCCATTGGCGTGGCCATGCTGATGGGCTTCTATCTGCCTAAGAACTTCAACTCACCATACAAAGCCAAGAATCCGGGTGAGTTCTGGAAGCGCTGGCACATCTCGCTTTCGCGTTGGTTGCAGGACTATCTCTACATCCCCTTGGGTGGCAACCGCAACGCCACCTTCGGCACTTTCTGCATCATCATCATGATTGCCGCCATCGCCGTCTTCCTGTCGGGCAGTTGGTGGGTCGGACTGGGTGTAGGCGTGTTGGCGCTCATCCTCACCTTGGTGGCCATCTTCAAGCCCGATAAACGCAAGATAATCACCACCGAAATCAACCGAATGGACACCATGCTGCTGGGCGGTCTCTGGCACGGTGCCTCATGGAACTTCATGATTTGGGGTGGACTGAACGGCATTGGCATGATTTTCTTCCACTTTTGGAAAGACTGGAGCGTGTACGGACGCACCTTATTTATATTAGCGACAAGCTTCCTGCTGCGTGTGTTATGCGTCTACGTTCCGCAGCCCGTGTTCAACATGCTCTTTGTATGGTGCATGATTGTGCTAGCGGGCAATATTATCAGATTGCTCTACAACCTCTTTGGTGGCAAAAAAGCCTGGCAATGGCTGCAAGATGCTTGGGCGGTCTTCCAGACCTTCACCTTCATCACCTTCACACGACTCTTCTTCCGCAGTGGTTCCAACCTCGACCCTGCCGTAGCCAACGAGACTGCCTGGAACACAGCCAAAAACATGGTCAACCAGATGGGTAGCCATTGGGATTGGAGCAAGGTGCCCGACATCGTTTGGCACTACCGCAACGTATTCATCCTCATTGTGATAGGTATGATTATCCATTGGTTGCCCGAGAATTTCAAGCGCCGCTACCGCATTTGGTTTGCCAAAATGCCCACCGCAGTGATGGTCTTGGTATGTGTCGTAGTCGTGTTCGTCATCTACCAGTTCATCACCGCTGACTTGCAGGCGTTTATTTATTTCCAGTTCTAAGGAAGAGCTTCCCGCTGCGCGGGAATGGAGTATGCCATAATCTAATAAAGCGGTGGCCAGCGAAATCCATAACAACATGGAATTCTACTGGCCACCGCATTATGAATATACAAGGTACTCCATTCCCCGCAGGGGAATCTTGGGACGTACTATCGACTTACTTCTGAATCAGTTTCTCCAGCCGATTATACCACTCTTCGCCAAACTTCCGAATCATCGGGGCTTTGAGGAACTTCCACAGCGGAATGCCCTCATGTTCACCTTTGCGCTTGGCGGGCACACAGACGCTCCATTCGTGGTAAAGGATGTGCGTAAAGCCGTCTTTCTCAACCAAGCGAATAGGATAAAGGTGGCATGAAATGGGTTTCCAGAAGTCGCATTTACCTTCCAAATAGGCCTTCTCGATAGCGCAGAGGGCCGTGCCGTTCTCGTGGAAATAAACAAAGGCGCATTCTTCGCCATTCACCAAAGGCGTGACGAGCTCGCCCGTCTCGTCATAATCGTAGACATCGTTGTCTTCTACGACTTTGATGCCTTCAGGGCGCATATAGGGCTTGATGGCTTCAAGGTTGTCTTCTATTTGCTCTATTTCAGAGGCTTCGAGTGGTGCGCCAGCATCGCCGGCCACACAGCACCAGCCTTTGCAGCGCGGTAGGCAGCAACAGAACTGGGCATTCAGGAATTCGTCGGTGACGACTACATTGTCGAGGATAATCATGGTGCAAAGATACTGAAAACAATAATCTGATATATTATTCGTTGATATAATAACTATTGGAATACAAAAATGGAAAATGAAAACGAGAAATGCCTTAAACAAAAAAGGAACTTTTTCGTGAAGTTTTGGTGGATTTTTCCTATAGTTAATCTTGTTAGTGCTTTGTTGATAGTACCTTCTGCCAACCATAACCTTTGGGGATTGACTTCCGCATTATTTATTGTGTTTGTTGTATTATTGGTTGTTCAAGGAATCATATTCATTTATTGCCTTTGCAAAAAAGAATGGTGGCAATCTGTAGGTTCAGCGATAGGTTGTATAGTTTGTTTTATTGCATTTTATATTATTTCATTCATTTATCTAATAGTAAGTAGTTCACAACCAGACCCTTTTGGCAAAGAACATCCCATACCCGAAGGAATGGAATACGAGATTCCTCTAAATGAAAATGCTCCTGTTGAGGTAATCGTTGATGGTTTTTCAGAAAAAGAGTGTTTACAAGTTTGGAACGATTTTCAAGGAGGTTTGTATCAATACAGTTTTTACTACCCAGAATTACCTGATGGCGATGTGTTTCTGCGGTGTTTTGAGGTAACGGAAAACATTGAATTGTCTACATCGAGATTGCGAAAAGCATCTACTGTAAAAGTGATTGACCATACGGAATTTGGTATGATTGCAGACAAACAGAATTTCACAATATACGAAGGCGATTGGGGAGATTACTATGCGGCTCGTATCGAAGTATGGTATAAAAATGCGAGAACTGGAAAAGAAACCAAATTGTTGGAAAAGATTTATCGTGTTGAAGGTTGGATGAGATAAGAAAATGAGTAATTTTGCAGCGAATTTGAATCTAGATTGCTTCGTTCCTCGCAATGACGCGAAGCGGCAGAAATCTTTGAATTTTTAATTTTAAATCTTTAAATCATAAAGTATGGCTTTTAACCTCAGAAACAGAAACTTCCTGAAGTTGTTGGACTTCACTCCGGAAGAGATTAAGTTCTTACTGAAACTTGCTGCCGACCTTAAGGCCGCCAAGTATGCAGGCACCGAACAACCCCACCTCACAGGCAAGAACATTGCCCTCATCTTCGAAAAGACCTCAACCCGCACCCGCTGCGCTTTCGAGGTTGGCGCCAAGGACCAAGGTGCCCATGTCACCTATCTCGGCCCCACTGGCTCACAAATCGGCATCAAGGAATCGATGGCTGACACCGCCCGCGTGCTGGGTCGTATGTTCGACGGCATTGAGTACCGTGGCTTCGACCAGGCCACTGTCGAGGAACTGGCCAAATATGCCGGCGTCCCCGTGTGGAACGGTCTTACCGCCGAAGCTCACCCCACTCAAATTCTGGCTGACTTCCTCACCATTCAGGAGCATACCGATAAGCCCCTCAACCAGGTGAAGTTCGCTTATATCGGCGATGCACGTTACAATATGGGCAACAGCCTGATGGTCGGTGGTGTGAAGATGGGTATGGACATCCGCATTATCGCCCCCAAGAAACTGCAGCCGGCCAAAGATCTGGTCAAGAAGTGCCAGGAAATCGCCAAGGAAACCGGTGCCAAGCTTACCGTCACCGACGACGTGGAGAAGGGCGTGAAGGGTCTTGACTTCATCTACACCGACATCTGGGTATCGATGGGCGAACCCGACAACGTGTGGAAAGAGCGCATCGATATGTTGATGCCCTACCAAGTCAATGCAGAACTGATGAAAAAGACAGGCAACCCCAAGTGCAAGTTTATGCACTGCCTTCCTTCATATCACAATCTGGAGACCAAGGCCGGCCGCGACGTTTATGAGAAGTTCGGCTTGAACGGAATCGAGGTCACCGAGGACGTGTTCGAAAGCGAAAACAGCATCGTCTTCGACGAGGCTGAAAACCGCATGCACACCATCAAGGCCGTCATGGTGGCCACGTTGGGCGACTAATCACAGTCCAAGTGCATCAAACAAAAAGGGAACCCAATCGGGTTCCCTTTTTTGTTTGGATGACTTCAACGTCATCAGTGTCTCACGACCACACGTTGGTTGCTCACCGTGCCGTCGCTCTGGCGAATGTTGAAGAAATACGTGCCTTCGCTGTATTGGCTCAAGTTCACGTTGAGCATCATGCTGTTGGCAGGAATGGTCTCCACCAAAACACCCATCATATTGTAGACTTTCACACTCTCGATGCCCTTGGCCGACTCGATGCGCAATTGGTTATTGGCGGGGTTAGGATAGACCTTGGCCGTCGATGAAATCTCGGAGATGCTCAGCAGCTCGCCGTCAATCTCAACTAAGAAATTGATGGTTCCTCCATCATAGTTCACATTAACAGAAGTGCTTACAAAGCTTCGTCCTGCCATAGCAATCGGCGAAATGGTGAAATGGAATTCCTCGCCGGTTTCCAACACATAAGGCAATTCAGCAGCAGGTTCGATGTTCAGGTACGGTCCGCCTTCGCTAGTGCCTTCGGTAATGGAATTGATTTGGATAGGCGTGTTCGTGCCGAAGTTAGCATTCTGGACCGACAGGTCGAGCGAAGGATTTTGGATGTCCAAGATGACATTAGATGAGCCAGTGGTAATAAGGCCCATGTCCTGCAAGGCTCCGTCAAGTGTGGCAACGGCCTTCACGGAAATCATGTCGTCGGCATACAGAGCCGCTACACCCACAACATAGAACGAGTCAGGATCGCTTTCAAACGAATAATCGGTCGAGGTGATGTTTTCAGCCACCAGTTCGTTGTTCACATAAACATTGTATCCAGTAGGAGTACCATTAGCAGGGGCATTCCAGGAAGCTACCAGCATTCCTCTATTCGCAGCAGTCAATGTCAGATTCTCAACGGGATATGGATGAACATCGGTGTATCCATATGCATAACGGCTGTTAAAGATCTCCTTGGTATTGTAGTCCTGCACCCAGATGGAGACTTCAAGGTCGCTCATTTCCTCGACGTGTGTTCCCGACATGTCTTGCGTGAATTCCAGATGTTGAAGTTCGCCAGAAACGAAGTCAACCGTTGTGCCTTCCGCATTAGGCAACATCTTCATGAAAATGTGGTGGAACACTGTTTCGCCGTTGCTTCCCACATTGCCGTGGGTTTCCTTCTCGTTCACAGAGATGTAAACACGGGCATTGGCGTCAATGTAAGGCATAATGTCGGCCAATACCGTAATAGTATTGCCTTCGACCGAGAACGAGCCTTTGATATCCATAAAGGCTGTGATTTCTGCATGTTGGTTGAATTGGTTCTGTACACTATTGAAGTTCAACGACTCAGAATCAAGGAAAGCCATAGGAACAGCATTCACACCATAGTAGTCACGACGCACGCCGCCTTCTTCAGTGTAGTACGGGTCACCGCTTCCAGGCCAGTTCATCTGATATTTGGTGTAGGTGTAACGGCCTTCGTTGTTGTTGCAGAAGTTGTGCATCAGAGTGTTGGGTTGCACGCACGGACCGCAGGTCGATGACGAGAAGTGTTCAATCATAGGCTTGCGTTCAGCAGAGCTAACAGCCACGCTAACGGCTTTTGAGAGCGTGTTGTTGCTCGGGTCATCATCGGCTTGGCCATTGACCAAATTGATGCTGTATTCGACGTTGTAGCTTCCGGGAGTCAGCATAGTCGGGGTGGCAAAATTCAAGGTTGCACTACTGAGTGAAGCAATATTGACCGTAAAGGTCTCAGTGACAGGCTCCATGCCTTCCACTTCGTAGGTGGCTTCGACGGAGGTCACAGGGGTGGTACCATAGCTGAAGACCGTCATGCCAAATGAGGTCTCACCGCTACTGATGAAGCTGGGCAGCGTAGTAGCCGAAACGCCAAGGTCAAGGTCCTCGAGCGTGAAGATCACGATGTCGTCAAAGAACCAGTCGTTGATGTTGTAGCTGGTACCGTTGAAGAAGATGCAGAACTGCACATTGGCATGACCCATGTCAGGAGTGTTGATTTGTTGGCTCACAGTCCAGGAGTTGCTGGTGTTGTAGCCTTGGCTCCAACCTTGGTTCCATGTGATACCGCCATCGGACGTAGTAGCGATACCGATGGTGTTGCTACCTTGATAATTGTCAAGTGCATGCTTAAACGAGACAACAACACTGCTGAAACCAGTCAAATCGACAGCAGGAGAGATGAGTCGCGTCATGCCACTGAATTGTGGACTCCAAGCGAGGTGCATCTCATTGGGATCTCCTCCGGCGTTGTTAGTGGCCGAAACCGACCAGTTGTTTTGATGTGCATCGATAGACCATCCTGCAGGCAGATTGGTACCATCAAAAGATTCGTGCAGCAAAACCGCGCGGTTTTGTGCCACCATCGCCGTTGCAAACAGCAAGGCAAATGCAAAAAGTAAGGTTTTCTTCATAGTGATATGATTTTATAATTATGTTGATTATGCTTTTCGCTGCAAAAATAAGAACAAATTTGAATAATAGCCAATTAATTTAGGTGAAAAATACCTAATCAAAATAACAACAGGATTCCATAAACCACCACGAGCAAGAAACTATGTTTCACCTGCCGGCCCAAAAACGGGTCAAGCAGCTCGGGTTTTGTCTTCTTGATGGCGATTAAGTCTTTGATGAATAGGATGGAAAGCAATAAGAACAGGTAGGAATACCAAGTCGCGTGGTGCAAAACGAGATATATGGTAAGGCAGACAAACGCCCCGCCGATGAGCAGGCAATGGTAGACAAAAGCCTTTTTCAACCCCAGTTTCACCACGAGGCTGTTCTTGCCCGAAGCCTTGTCGTTTTCATAGTCGCGCATGTTGTTGATGTTGAGCACGGCATTGGAGAGAAAGCCCATGGCCGTTGCCGGAAGCAAGACGCTGAAATCGAACCAAGGAGCGGACAAATAATAGGTACCTGCCACGGCCGCCCAACCGAAGAATAGGAAGCAGAACAGGTCGCCTAGTCCACGATAGCCGTATGGACGTTTGCCCAAGGTGTAAAGCAAGGCTGCTAAAACAGCCCCTATGCCAAGGGCAATAAAAAACGACAGCACAAACAAAAAGCGATAATGAGGCACTACAGCTACTTGGGCAACGTAATACACAAAAAGCAACAAGAAACCAGACAACAAGCAGAATCCACTCACTATGACTAACGCCCATTTCATTTCCTTCTCCGTGATGGCACCACTCTGCATCTCCCGCTGGGGACCAACGCGCTTCGCGTTGTCTGTGCCTTTCTTGAAGTCGCCGTAGTCGTTGGCGAGGTTGGAGAGAATTTGAAGCAACACGGCTGTGATAGCAGCGAAAAGGATGGGAAAAGGATAAAAGAACTCTCCGTTGGTGGCCAGGCGGGCTGCCAAAAAGCCACCCAACAACACTCCTGAAAAAGAGAGCAGCACCGTCCTCGGACGGGAGGCTTTTACCCATGTTTTAAACTTTGCCATTTTTTTATATCACAAAACCTACAAAACACACAAAACATCTTTTTTAATTGAACTTGGAAAGCAGCCCCTCATTCCGAACTTGATTCGGAACGGCATGCTTTCCTACGCATCCTTACGGATGCCTCTTGGGTTTTAACTGTATTTTCTGATGGGGAAGCCATCGGAAGCGTAGACTTCATTGCTTTCTGAATCAAAGAAATAACGTTCGATTTCAGCAAACCTTGGATAGAAATTCACTAGTATGCCGACAGAAGCCTTTAATAGTCTCATATAGTTGAACAGCTGAGCTTTATGTTCATTACTTAAACTTTCGACTGACTTCAACTCAACAATGATATCATCATTTACCAAGAAATCCAACCGATATGTAGTTTCCATTTCCTTGCCGTGATACAAGGGATGAAACGTCAATTCTTTCTGAAAAGGGATATTTCTTTCCGACAACTCCAGTTGAAGTCCTTCTTGATAGACTTTTTCATTCAGTCCAGGCCCTAATTCCTTATGGACTTCGTGAATCGCCCCTATCGTATCGTAAGCATAAGCCTTTAAAGCCTCAACATCAATCATATCAATTGAGTTTTAATACCCGACTTTAGTCGGGGGTGGCAACGGCATCCCGGTTGGGTGCCGTTGCTTGTTTCCACGACTTTAGTTTTGAAGGTTTTGTCGGTTTTGTGACAAAGAAAATTATCTCCTTCTGCCTCCGCCACGGCGGCGAGGCGAGTAGTAATCGTTGTCGTCATAACGGCTGGCGCCACGGCGACCACGGTTCGATTCCCTTGAGGAAGAACCGCTACGCGAAGAACTGCTGCGCGAACTGCCACCTCTTAAGCTGGAGCTTCTCGAGCTGCTGCTCTTCTTAGCCCCAAAGCCACGCTCGGCGTTGCGCTGCTTGCGGCTCGGACGGTCGTCATCGTCGATGAAAACCTCAATGTCGTCCAAGTGTTCTCTCCAGTCAGGGTCGAGCCACTCGCGGCCATCGCGCGAACGTTCCGACTTGTAGTAAGTCCTGTCGTCGTCGAAGTCCTTCTTTTTCTTCTTCGACTTTTTCTCAAAGAAGTCGTCGTCATGACGGTCACGTTTCTCACGGAAGTCGTCACGCTCCTTACGGCTCTCATGGAACTCGTCACGGTCACGGCGTTCTTTGCGTTCTTTCTTCTCGCCGAAGTCTTTCTTCTCGCTGCTCTTCTTGCGCTCGGGTTGGTCTTTGGCCACCTCCACCACGATGCCACGCGGGTTGTTGTGCGGGTCGGCGAAGCAGTCGAGAATCATTGGGACAAAGCTCTCTTCGACATCCACATAAGAATAGTCGCCATAAAGGTCGATGCGGCCAATCGGGATGTTCTTCGAATGGGTGACATCATTAATCTTACCGATAATCTTTTGCGGCAGGATGTGGTCGTTCTTGCCCATGCCGAAATAGAGGCGCTTCATGGTCTCATCGCGGTGCTCACGCTCTTTCTTAAGCTCCTTGCGGTCTTTCTTTTCGTCTTTTTCATTGACGTTGAGGTCGACGGCGTCTTTGTAGTATTCAAGGAAGCGGTTGAAGTTGAGGGCGACCATGCGGGTGATAAGTTCCTCACGGCTCATCCAGTCCAGCTTGCGGAACACGACAGGCAGGTAGTCGTCGATCTCCTCGCGATTGATGTCGACATGCTCGATGCGGTCGATGTGGTTGAAGAGCTGTTTCTCGCACACTTCCTTACCCGTGGGTATCATGGCCTTTTCGAAAGGTCTTCCCACAATCTTTTCAATCCTCTTAATCTTGCTCTTCTCGCGCAAGTTAATGAGGCTAAGGCAGATACCGCGCTTGTCGGCACGACCCGTACGACCGCTACGGTGCACATAGGTCTCGATGTCGTCAGGCAGGTTGTAGTTGATAATGTGTGTCAGTTCCTTCACGTCGATGCCACGGGCGGCCACATCGGTAGCCACCAGCAGTTGCAGGCTGCGCTTACGGAAGTGGTCCATCACATTGTCGCGCATGCCTTGCGAGAGGTCGCCATGCAAGGCGGCGGCGTTGTAGCCGTCTTGGATGAGGTTGTCGGCAATCTCTTGGGTCTCCAACTTGGTTCGGCAGAAGATGATGCCATAGATGGAAGGCGTGTAGTCGATGATGCGCTTTAGCACCGCATAACGGTCCTTGGCGGCCATCATGTAGTAGATATGGTCGACGTTGGCGGTGCCGGAGTTGCGTTCGCCCACGGCCACCTTCACGGGGTCGGTCATGTACTTGTTAAGGATGGCCTCCACCTCCTTCGGCATGGTGGCCGAAAAGAGCATAGTGTGGCGACCTTCCTTGGGCATGTACTCGAGGATGTCGTCGACTTCCTCTTGGAAGCCCATGTTCAGCATCTCGTCGGCCTCGTCAAGGATCATCGTCTTCACGTTGCTGAAGTCGACGCGGTTGCGGCGGATCATATCGCGCAGACGGCCGGGCGTGGCCACGATAATCTGCGGCTTCTTGGCTAAGTCTTTGAACTGGAGTTCGATGCTGGCGCCGCCATAGACGGGCACAATCAGGATTTCTGGAATGTACTTGGCATAGTTGCGCAAGTCGCGGGTGATCTGCATGCAAAGCTCACGCGTCGGACAAAGGATTAATGCCTGGACGCAACGTTGCTCGGCGTCGATTTTGTTCAACAGGGGCAAGCCGAATGCGGCAGTCTTACCCGTTCCCGTCTGTGCAAGGCCCACGAAGTCAACATCTTTCTCCAGGAGCACAGGAATCGTCTTTTCCTGGATGGGCATAGGATTCTCGAACCCCAGCTCCTTAATAGCCCTCAACAGAGCGGGATTCAATCCAAAATCTGTAAATTGTGACATGAAATAATATTAAGGTGTTTAAATGAGGCTGCAAAAGTAGTAATAATTAACGAATTAAGTCGCATCGGCCTTTATTTTTGCCAAAAAATCGCCGTTTGAAGCCTTTTTTTGCGTACATTTGCCTCTTGGAAATGAAACGGAGAACCTTTTTTGTGCTGTTGCTGCTGCTCATCGTGGCGTTCACGGTCTTCTTCTGTGGGAGACGGTGCAAGCACGATGTACCCGTCATCAATGTCGACAGCCTCTTTGTCAACCTGAACGACGAAATCGTGGCCAAGCGTGCCCAGCAGGCTGACAGGTTGTTCAGCAACTTGAACCAGGCGGGCATGAATGGCGTGGTGCTCTATGCCGAACGGGGACAGGTGGTTTATGAAAAAGCCTTCGGTTGGCGCGATTTAAGCAAACGCCAAAAGGACTCGTTACGCGTTGAAGATGTTTTCCAGCTCTCGTCCGACTCGAAGATGTTCACCGCCGAAGCCGTCATGCTCTTGAAAGCGGAGGGCAAGCTCGACTACGACGACGACGTGCGCAAGTACATCCCCGAGCTGCCTTACGAGGGCATCACGATAAGGATGCTGCTCACCCACCGCTCGGGCTTGCCGCGCTACGACTCGATGGCCGACGAGCATTGGCCCGACCGCAAGAAGCCTTTCTCCAACGAAGCCTTGATCAAGATGCTGGCCGAGAAAAAACCCGAGGTGTATGGAGCGCCCGATGCAGGTTATTTCTACAACAACATCAACTATGCGCTGTTGGCCTCGGTGGTGGAGCGGGCCAGTGGACAGCACTTCGAGGACTTCATGCGCGAGCGTATCTTCGAGCCATTGGGGATGACACACAGCTTCATCTACTCGATGCGTGGCGAGACCACCGTTCCACCCACTCTGCCCGTCGAAGCACACGGCCACGACCTCTATAGAAAAGGACCGGAAAAGACGCCCAACAACTACCTCAACGGCGTGATGGGCGACAAGATCATGTTCTCGAACGTGGAGGACCTCTGGATCTTCAACCAAGCTTTGGACAACCACATATTGCTGCCCGACAGCCTGCAGGCCGAGGCCTTCAAGCCCGGCTCGCTGGCGTGGAAAAACGACGAGAACTACGGTTTCGGCTGGCGCATGAGCAAGGACCATCCCGGCATGTATTTCCATTACGGTTGGTGGAAGGGTTACCGCAGCGCCGTCATCCGCGACGAGAGCAGAAATCGTTTCCTTGCCATGTTGTGCAACACCACCTACAACTGCTCGCCCGATCCCATCTGGGAGTTCATGTGCGACACCTCGGTGCAGCTGCCGGAGGCGGTACTTTTACCCGAATAACAAAAAGACGCGGAGAATTCTCCGCGTCTTTTTGTTACTAAAACGGCTTCACTCCTTCACCACCTTATCCGAATAGGTTTTCCCGTCCTCCAAGGTGACGCGCAAGGTGTAGGTGCCTGCGGGCAGTTGGCTCATGTCGATGCTTTCGAAGGCCTTGCTTTGCGTGCGCACCAGGCGGCCTTGCAGGTCGTAAAGCTCGATTTGAACGGGTTGAACATCGGGAGAGAACTGCATTAGCAGCTGTTCTTTCACTGGGTTGGGGTAGAAGCAGTAGGGGCGCACTTCTATGCCTTTTTCGTTCATTCCCACCGTGCCGTCTTCGGTAAGGGAAAGATAGAACAATTCATTCGTATAAGTATAGGGTGTCGTCGAATTATCAAAAAAGCTAGTATTTCCCGCAATAGCTAATCTTACCCCATCATTGTCCTCGTCAAAGACGGAATAATTGTATTCGCAGTTATGATGAGTGGACAAGTCGACGTAACGCTTCCATAACACATTCAAGTCAGGATCCATCTTCAAAGCGGTTATTGGCATTCCGTCGGTCGGATAGCCGCTGAAATCCCAACCAATTTCCCTAAACACAAAATATAATGAGCCATCAGACGATTTGTGGAAACACAAAGGAATGGTTTTAGATTCATTCCCTTTGATATCGTTGAACATGACAATGGCCTTCTTCTCCATGGTGCGCAGGTCGTACCTCACAACAGCTGTGCCAGTCTCCAAAACGCTATAATCTGGATAATCTGCTCTGGAGAAGTCCCAGTATGGTGCTGCAACCAGCATGTCACCGCCATCAAAAAGTACGAAGGTGTTGGAGTAGGGAATGCCGTCAAAACAGAAATGCACCATTGAGGCATCATATCCAGGAAGGAAGCCCTTGCTGATGACGTGAGAGTTTTCCCGTTGGAAAAGACTGTCAAGCACATAGAGAGTCAGGTATTCGAATCCGTTTTCTTCGTCGTATGATTTCCATTGGTAGTATTTCAGTGGATGTTCGCTGAAGACACCGAAATGGAAGTTGAAGTTCTGGGTCTCAGGCAGAAGGGTATGGTACTTTAGCGTTCCGTCAAGGCCGATTCGGGCAATATGGCCTTGGTAAGTTGTGTCAGAGATATAGGTATAGTATCTCCAAATAATGTCGCCTCGGCAGTCGATCATGTAATGGTTAAGATCATCAAAGATTTCTTCGTCACACAGTGGGACGACCACGTCCTCTGAGGGGTCTCCGATGAAGTCATCGTTTGGAAAGTGTGCTATACGCAAATTGGTGCCGCCTTCGCCGTTAGGTTCGGTATTGATGCGTACGTTGTCGTCGCCACGTGGATCCTTGTCCAGTAAAACGAAGAAATTGACATCACTGCCTGGCACAAACAACGAATCTGTGATTTCCGCACTAGCTGGCGCAAACTTGTAATAGCTGGTTCCCAATATAATAGGATGAGGGTAAATGCTACTTGCAATGTGGTCAGAGACGATAATCCTACTCACCAGGCTGCCATCGTGTTGCTTCATCAAGTTTGTCACTTGTATGGCACCACCTCCTGTATAGTGATACGGAATGACGTCAAGGTTTATGCTATCTAAGCTTTGGCTGAAAGCCCCGCCCGTCATCATCATCAAGGCTGTCAACATAAAGTATACTTTTGCCTTCATAGCTTTGCGTTTTTAATCAGGACTTGGTCCAGGATATAATGTACCCATTAATTGAGACTGCAAATATAGTGAATTAAAGTGAAACATCAAGCAGCTTCATGGGTACGGATTAATAATTTGTTGTTTTCGTATTTGCGCTCCGGGATTTCGTTGTCAATGCCCTGATGGTGCCGTTCAGTGTTGTAATACTGCATGAACTTCTCAATTCCCTTCCGCAACTCAATAGCGTTATCACAAGGATTCAGGTAGATGTACTCGCGTTTGATGGTCCGCCAGAAGCGCTCAATCCAGATGTTGTCCTTCGCGCGTCCGCGACCATCCATGCTGACTTTCATAGTATTCCCGCAGGCTTCGGCCCATAGCCCGCTCGTGTACTGGCTCCCCTGATCGGAGTTGATGATCTCAGGGGTTCCGAACCGTGCAATCGCCTGTTGGAGGACTTCAACAGACTCCGATGCGTCCAAGGTGTTGCCCAGCTTCCACGACAGGATGCGGCGGCTGAACACGTCTATGATGGCCACCAGGTACATGTGACCATGTGCCATCGGGACATAGGTTATGTCTATCGACCAGACCTGGTTGGGGCGCGTGACCTCCAGGTTGCGAAGCAGGTATGGCTTGATGTAGGACGCCTTCCCCGCCTTGCTCAACGACCTGATTGGGTAGATGGCATCTATCCCCATCTTTCTCATCAGCCTGCGGACCCGCTTCAGGTTGAGATGCAGGCCCTCGTCGAGCAGGTGCTGACGCATCGTCCTCGCGCCCGCCGTGGGGTGTTCCATATAGAACTTGTCCATCTTCTTCATCGCTTCTTCGTTTTCTGGTCTTTCGCCCTTGGACTTGTAGTAGACGGCGTTGCCGCTAATGCCCAAAAGCTTGCATTGTTTCCGTATGCTTAGGCCCTTCCGCCCTTTTTGCACAAGCGTCCTCTTCTTCCTCATGTCAGGCCTAAACGCTTGCAGGCATCCTCGAAAAAATCCCGCTCGATGGTCAGCTCGCCGACCTTCTCCCGCAACTTCCTTATCGACTTCTCGTCATCCTCGCTCTTCTCGTCTCCCTTGCCGCCGAATGCCTTCTCCATGTTCCTTTAGGTCCCTGAGCAAAGTCGAAGGGTCGCCTCCTGCTTCCACTGTGATATCTGGTTGGGGCTTACCTCGAACTCCTTCGACAGCTCGGCCAGTGTCTTTTGCTCCCTAATCGCGGCCAAGGCAACCATGGCCTTGAATTTGTTTGTGAATTTCCTTCGTTTTGTCGTCATTTTCCCTAATGTTTTTATCCCCTGCAAAACTACTCATTTTTCACCTTAACTCATGCTCTCAATTCTGGGGAACATTATACCAATATACCTTTCTGAAACCATAAACGACTTCAATGCTTCTTGTTCCATGCCGTCATCTATAAACATCTTCCCCATCCAATACTCCGCCTGCGCCACAGTAAGGCTGTCAACAGCCAGTTTGCCGTATTGCTCCGCCTCCTTGAATGACCGCATGGCGGATTCCTTCTCATCGTAGTGCTGCTGCACGAAACCGCTGTAGAGGGCCGCATGGGCGGCCTTGGCGTATTGTTTTTTACCGGCAAAATAGGCGGCGGCGCGCTCCAGCTCGGGGCTGGTGGAGAGGATGGCGTGCTCGTCGAAGAAATCATCGTCCATGATGGGCGAAAGGGTAGAGACGTTTCCTGAAACGTCTCCCAACGTGTCATCATCGTTGTTTTTCGAGACGTTTCGGGAAACGTCTCTACAACCGAACAAGGCCTCAGCCTGCAACAGGGCCATGTCCATACGCTCCCGCTCGCTGAAGCTCGCGGACATGCGCAGCACGCTGTCAATCAGGCACACGGTGCTGTCGGGCAGGGTGTCGGCCAACTGCTCGGCACGCTTCACCATGCGCCTCGCCTCGCGCGTGGTGGCGTCGCAAGCCGACAAGGCCAGCAAAACCAATACTCCTATCCAAGCGTAGCGTTTCATGGCTGCAAAGGTATAAAAAAAAGACGCAACAATCCCTTTCGAGATCCTTTGCGTCCTTCTTTCTTGCAATTTCGCCTGTGGCCTTACTTCACCACCAGCTTGAATCCCACGCCATGCACATTCACGATGTCGACATCAGGGTCATCCTTGAAGTACTTGCGGAGCTTGGTGATGTAGACGTCCATCGAGCGGGCGTTGGTGCGGTTCTCCTCCTCCCAGATGGTCTGCAGCACGTGGCGGCGTTCCAAAGTCTCGCCCGTGTGCTCACAGAGCATATACAATAGCTCCATCTCCTTTGACGTCAACTTGCGCACCTCGCCCTTGGCATCGGTCAAAGTGAGATGCGGCACGTTGAAGGTGAAACCACCCAAGCGGAACTCGCAGGCTGGGGTATCGGTCGGCGAGTAAGTCAACCAACGCTCCCACACCTTGATGCGGGCCAATAGCTCGTCCATGCTGAAGGGTTTGGTGATATAATCGTCGGCACCCAAGCTGAAGCCCTCCAAAATATCGTCCTGCTCCTTTTTGGCCGTCAGAACGATGACGGGCATCATAGGTTGCACGGATTTGATTTGTTTCAGCAAGGTGAAGCCATCCATCACAGGCATCATCACATCAGTGATACATAAATCATATTGGACATCGCGGAGGCTGTTCCATGCCTCTTCTCCATTTGAACATAAAGTGGTGGGATATCCCTGTGCATCAAGGAAAGCCTTGACAATCATACCTAATCCACGATCGTCTTCGGCCAATAAAACTTTTAAACGTGACATATAAAAACTAATAAAAAACTAATAAACAGAAACTGCTCGAAATAGTAACGGGCATGTTCCAAAAAATGTTGCGCAAAGATAGTGTTTTTTTTAATATAATCATCACATTCTTAAAGATTTTGTCTTATCTTCGCAGCATCTTAATATTCAAAAAATATGAAAATCGACCTCACGCATGTCCAACCTTTCCTGGACAAAAACCAAAAAAGTCATTTAGAATCAAGAGTTTCAGAAGTTTATGAAACTATCTTCAATAAAACAGGTGCTGGCAACGACTTCCTCGGCTGGGTGAACCTCCCTTCGGAAATCGACGAGAGCCTGCTGGCCGACATCGAGAAGACCGCTGCCGACCTGCGTAAGAAGTCGGACCTCTTCGTCGTCATCGGCATCGGTGGCTCCTATCTCGGCGCCCGTGCCGTCATCGAAGCCTTGCAGAACCACTTTGCACCGCTCACTAGCGAGAAGCCGCTCATCGTCTACGCCGGCCACAACATGAGCGAGGACTACCTCCACGACCTCATGGCCATACTCGATAAGAAGGACTACTCGTTGGCCGTCATCTCCAAGTCGGGCACGACGACGGAGCCCGCCATTGCCTTCCGCATCCTGAAGCAACACATCATCAACAAATACGGCGAACAGGAAGCCGCCTCGCGCATCATCGCCATCACCGACAAAGCACGTGGCGCTCTCAAGCAGCTCGCCAATGTGAAGGGCTACAAGACCTATATCGTCCCCGACGACGTGGGCGGCCGGTTCTCGGTGCTCACTCCAGTGGGTCTGCTGCCTATCGCCATGGCGGGTATCGACATCCGCGCTTTGGTGAAGGGTGCCGTCGAGATGGAAAAACAATGCAAGGCATGTCCCACTCTTGACAACCCCGTCACGCAATATGCCGTGGTGCGCCAAGCCCTCTATGCCCAAGGCCTGACCAACGAGATCATGGTCAACTATGAGCCGCGGCTAGTGTATTTCAGCGAATGGTGGAAACAACTCTACGGCGAGAGCCATGGCAAGCAGCACAAGGGCATCTTCCCCGCCTCGGTCACCTTTAGCACCGACCTGCACTCGATGGGACAATACATCCAGGACGGCCTGCGCAACCTCTTCGAGACGGTGATTTCGGTCGAAAACTCGAACCACGAGCTCCGCATCCCGATGGAGAACGAAGACCTTGACCAACTCAACTACATTGCTGGAAAGCGCATCAGCGAGGTGAACCACAAGGCTGAGTTGGGCACCGTGTTGGCCCATGAGGACGGCGGCGTACCAAACCTGCGCATCGTCATCCCCGAGGTGTCGGAGAAGGTGCTCGGCGAGCTGATCTATTTCTTCGAAATGGCCTGCGCAGTCAGCGGCTACATGCTGGATGTGAATCCTTTCGACCAACCCGGTGTGGAAGCTTACAAGAAGAATATGTTTGCTTTGCTGGGCAAGAAAGGTTTTGAGGAGCAGACGGCGGCGCTGAACAAACGGCTGAATCTTTAAATGCTGAATGCTGAATGTGGAATGCTGAATGTGGAATGCTGAATGTGGAATGCTGAATGTGGAATGCTGAATGTGGAATGCTGAATGTGGAATGCTGAATGTGGAATGCTGAATGTGGAATGCTGAATGTGGAATGATTAAAAATGAAACGAAATGGGAGATAATGTCATAAAAAAGAAAAGCAGAGACTATGCCATAGATATCATTAGAGCATACCAATGGTTATGTGAAGAGAAGCATGAATATGTTATGTCAAAACAAGTACTACGTGCTGGAACCAGCATTGGCGCCAATGTAGCAGAAGGGGTTAGGGCACAAACCAAGCCTGATTTCTATGCCAAAATGAGCATTGCTTTGAAAGAAGCAAGTGAAACCAGTTATTGGCTTGACATTATCCATGCTACAGATTACCTTCCAGATGAAATGTTTAATGATCTGAATGACAAATGTGAAGAGCTATTAAGCATCCTAACTGCCATAACAAAAAACCAGCATAAATAATCAGCATCGCTTCGCCATTCAGCATTCAGAATTCAGCATTCAGAATTCAGCATTCAGAATTAATTAGTATCTTTGCACCCGCAAAACATAGATAACATCTAAAATGGACGTACCTAAAGCCGACGACGTAAACTCACAGTTTACATTCACCTACGACGACATCAAAGGCACCGTACACGTGGTTGACCACCTCACGGGCGAAGAATATGACCTTTTAAAGGAAGACACTGGCTGGTTTGATGCCGAATTCAAATTTGACGTATAAAAGAACACGGATGACACGGATTTTCACAGATGGAATTCCGTGTAAATCCGTGTGATCCGTGTTCAAATAAATTCCGTGTTTATTTCTTGCGTTTCCAGACTTGTGAACGGCCCAGCAGTCCAGCCCTGTCCAAAGAGCCGCGCACATTGAGTTCGTCGGTCTTCTCTTTGTAAGTCACCTTGGCATTGTATGTCTTGGTGCTTTCAGGGTCGTAGATCTTACCTCTCAGTTGGTCGCCGTCAGCCTTCATCTCCTTGAAGAGGTGAGTGCCGACCACGCCTTCGTATTCTTTGGCGTATGGAGCTTTCATCACTTGGAATTTGCCGTTGGCATCTTTTTCGTAAAGCGTAGTAATCACCGCTTCGTATTTGCCTTTCTCTTCATAGATTTTAACGGTGGAACGAAGATCACCCGTCTTGTCGTCGTATGTGTTCCATTGGCCAATCATCTTGCTGACTTGGGCCTGTCCGAGCATGGCCGTGGCCATGAAAAGGACTAAAACAAGGAGTTTTTTCATTGGATTGAGTTTTGAATCAGGCGACAAAATTACAAAAATCGTGCAAAACTCAAAGATATAGTGCTTTAATCCTTGGCCAGCTGCCTATAGGTCACCAGGTTGATCCTATACTCTACGCGGCTGTCGGTGAGCTCGTCGCGGCTTTGCTTAAGTAGGGTCTGAGCTTCAAGGACATCTGAAAGGGCCACCAAACCTGCCTCATAATAGTCCTGCGTGACTTTCAGGTTGGCCTCGGCATCATTGAGGGCAGTTTGCGCCATGGTGATGCGCAGCCAACTTTGCTCTAAGTTGAACCATGCCTGATTGGTTTGCATCTCCATCTTCTCAGTGAGGTCACGACGCGTGTTCTCGGCCATTTCGGCATCAAGATCGTGCTTTTTCAACTTAAAGGAGGTCTTGTGCCAGTCGGTGATAGGCACTTGCAGCACGGCAAAGACCATTGCGTTGAGTTTGCTGTTTTCAAGAATGGTGTGATAGCTTGTGCTACCACCCACCAACAAGGAAGGCAAGGCCTCGCCCAAGGTCATCTTCTTTTTCAGTTTCTCGGCTTGCAGCGAGAGGTCGAGGAGGTGGCTTTCGTTGCGCAGCGAAACTGCTTCATCAGGTTGCTTGTAGTAGGCCGTTGGCTCGGTTTCCAATCCCAAAGTATCCACAAGTTCCATTTCTTGCCAGTCGGCACCGATGGTTTGCGCCAAGGCCATCTTGAGCAAGGTGATGCCGTCGGTGACCTTCTTGCGGTTGAGTTGGCTTTCGTTCTGCTTCACTTTCAGCTTGAACTGGTCGGTGGGCATGGACAAACCTGCCTCAATGGCTCCCGATAGGTCTTTGTCCAAGGTGTCCAAAAGCCGGTCGAGTTGGTCCAAAGTGGCCAATTTCTCTTGCAAGGCCACGATTTGCCAATAGAGCGTCTCGGTTTGCAGGCGCACCTCGTCTTCTTTCACTCTTGCTTGGGTTTCAGCGGCATCGATACCCAATTTGGCGAGTTTGTTGCCATTGCGGATACGACCACCCGCATAGATGGGTTCTGTCACCATCGCATTGAGCATCACGCCGTTTTGCACAAAGGAATATTCTTTGTCTAGTCCCATATTAGCACCGTATTCAGCATAAAGGGTATAAAGAAGCTGTCTCAACTGTGCATTGTCGATGTCCTCAATGCCGAAGGTAAGCATCGGGTTCAAGGCATCGAAAGCCACGGCTTGCGCTGAGATAGTAGGAAAGTATTCGGCACGGGCTTCGTTTTTTGTAGCTCGCGCTTTATTGATTTCCAACTGGCTGTTTTTCAGTTCGATGTTGTTCTCCAAGGCCATCTCAATGCAGTCCTGAACGGAGAGACGGAACGGTTCTTGCTGTTGGGCAAATAAGGGAAACACAAACAATATCAAACAGATTGAAAGGATTATCCTTTTCATATTATCGTTTTTTATCACAAAACTTGCAAAACCCGCAAAACAGTTTTTTGGCGTGTGCGGCACCCAACCGGGTTGCCGCAGGAAAGCAGGCCGTTCCGAATCAAGTTCGGAATGAGGGGCTGCTTTCCCAACTTCTTTCTTGAAGTTTTGACGGTTTTGTAGGTTTTGTGACATTTTACTTACTTTTTCTAAAGATTTGCCAATACATCACCGGCATCACGGCCAGAATGATGACCATCGAGAGCACCACACCAAAGCAAATGACTACGCCCATGGGCATCCAAAGCGGGTTGCGGGAGATGATCATCGGCAACACACCCAAGGCAGTGGTGGCCGAGGTGAGGAAAATGGGCCTCATGCGGCGGCTGCCGGCTTTCATGGCGGCTTCTTTGGTGGGCAGGCCTTCTTCGGTGCGGAGTGTCTCGGCATATTCGTACATGACGATGCCGTTCCTCATGATGATGCCAATCAAGCTGACGATACCCAACAAGGAAGTCATGCCGAAGTCGAGGCCAAAGAGCCACTCGCCAAAGAAAGCGCCGAACATGCACAAGGCGCTGGAACCCAAGGTGAGGATGGCCAGATTCAATTTCTTGAAATAGGCCACAAGGAACACCAATAGCACCAAAATGGCAGCAATCAGGCTCTTTAGCAGCTGCGGGATGACGCTGGTGTTGAGTGATGAAAGGCCACCGTATTCGATGTTCACACCTTCGGGCAGGTTGGGCGTGATTTCCGTATTGATGTACTGCTGTATCTTCTTCATGCTCACGGTCTGCGGCTTCCAGAATTTCATGTCGGCAGCCACAGTGATGGCATTTTTGCCGTTGCGGTGCACCAACTGCGCGGGATGCCACTCTGGACTGATGTCAGCCACCTGACGGAGCGGCACATTGGTGCCAGGCACCATGGTCGGAATCAGCTGGTTTTGGACGGACTCATAGTTGTTGGGGTCGTAGTTTTGCTGGGAGTACAACCTCACGGGAATGCCTCGGCTGCCTTCCCATACGGTAGTCAAGGGCTGACCGTTGAGACTGCTGGCCAAATCCAAGGAGAGGAAGCCTTTGGTGAGTCCCAAGCGGGCACACTCCTCGGGTTTCATGGTCACTTTCACCGACGACAACTGCTCATCGTAATCGGTATGAACCCAGCGCAATTCCTTGTCAAGGGTGAGCATATAGTCCTTGATTTGTTGCGCTACAGGAGCGGTCTTGCTGTAGTCATCGCCATAGACATAAACCTCGACAGGCGTTGAAACAGCTTGATAGTCCAGTTGGCGGAAACGCACGTATGCTTCAGGGAAATAATAGGAATACTTGTCATCCCATTCTTTCAGCAAGGCTTCGGTGGTCTTCTTCGAGGTGGTGTTGACGACCAGCTGCGAGAGGTTGGACGCGGGTATGCTGGGTGAGTAGGTCACATGGAAACGCGGTGCGCTTTCGCCGATGAAGGCTGTCACGGAGGTGACGCGCTTGTCGGCTAGCATCAAGTGCTGCAACGAGTCGCTGACCTTCGTTGTGGCTTCAAGGCTGCTGCCTTCGGGCAGACGGATCTCTACGGCGAAGCAGTCGCGCTCAGCCATAGGCATCATTTGCACATGCAAGGCCAAAAACATCAGTACACCCAAGACGATAGAAGCGATACCCATGCCGATGGTAAACAACGGGTGCTTGAAGCAATGGCTCTGCATCTTGTCGTAGATGCGTTGCAGGAAACCGAAAAACCGCATCTGTGCCCTCACGAAGCCATTGTGGCGCGGCTTGTCTTCCGGCTTGATGAACATGATCTCCAATCCAGGGATGACGAGCATGGCGTAGGCCAAAGAAGCCATCAGCGAGAAGGCCACGGTCCAAGGGAAGAGCTGCACAAACTCGCCCAAAGGCCCCGTGATGATACGCGTCATCGGGAAGAACATGCAGGCAATGGCGGCCGTAGCAATGAACATGGGCATGAAGAGCTCCTTTGCACTACTCACGGCAGCATCAAAGGGCTTGTAGCCTTGGCTCAACTTGTCGATATAGCCGTCGATATTGATGATGGAGTCGTCCACAATCATGCCAAGCACGACAATGAGTGCCGCCAAAGTAACGGTATTCAACTCAATGCCAAAAAGATACATCATCCCGATGCTGAATGCCGTACAGATGGGCAGTCCCGAACTGGCGATGAGGGCCGTGCGGAAGGGGAACAACAGCAGCATGACCACGATGACGACGATCATGGAGATGACCAAATCGCGGAGGAACGAACTCACCGACTTTTGCACCACCTTAGGCTGATCGGTAATGCGATAAAGCTTCACGCTGTCGGGAAGAGTGGCCTTGAACTCTGATAGAACCTTCTCCACTTCCCTTCCAAAGGCCACGATGTTGTAGCCCTTGCGCATCTCCACGCTGATGATCAAGGCATCGTTACCATTGAAGTTGACCACTTTTGACGACTCGGCCATGCGGCGTTCGACGGTGGCCACATCGCGCAGACGGATGGTGTTGCCCGCCGCGTCGGAATAGATGATCTGCTCTTCGAGTTCCTGCTCGCTGACCATGGGGTTCTCAATGTGCAACGGTTGGTCGAAGTCATCGCCTTGCATGGTGCCCGTGGTGGTCAGCAGGCCTTGCGAGGCGTATTGCAGCATCAGTGTATTGGGGCTGATGCCGTAGAACGAAAGCTTTTCCTTGTCGATGATGACAGCGATCTCCTCGTTTTGCTCGCCCATCACGCGCACATTGCCCATCTCGGGGATGGCACGTAGGCGATGAGTGAGGTCATCGGTGTAGTCGTGCATCTCGCGGTAGGTCTTGTCGGCCGACTCCATGGCGATGAGCAGCGAAGAGGTATTGCCGAAGTCATCGATGACGGCGATGGCCAACACGCCCGCAGGAAAGTTCAAAGCCTTGGATTCATTGATCTTATGCCGTATCTTCGACCATGCGATGTCCTTGTCTTTCACCGACTCGTCGAGGCTGGTGTAGATATAGCACATCCCCTCTTTGGTGACGGAATAGGTGTTCTTGCGGTCCACCTCCGGCATTTCAAACAGCAGCTGTTCCAAGGGCTTGGTGAGCTGGGCTTCCACTTCCTCGGAGTTGGCGCCAGGATACACGCCTGCCACGATGCCCAAACGGATGGTATAGGCCGGAAACTCGTCCTTCTTCATGTCGACGAGGGCATAGATACCAAAGGCCACAATGACCGCCACGACCGCCCAAACAATCTTCTGGCGCAGTATGCTGCCGCTGATGATACCCTTATCGACTTTTATTCTATTCATTGGTATTACTTTAATTCTGAATGAGGAATGCTGAATGCTGAAATCGAAGATTCGACGCAGTCAATGAGGGCGAAGCCCCGCGTCGCATCGCGACATTCATCATTCATCATTCCGCATTCCACATTCTACTTTCATTCCTTCACTAACCTTCTGATATCCTTCCACGATGACAATGTCGCCACTATGCAGTCCTTCGCTCACCACCACACCCGTGCCAGAATAGCCCGAGATGGTGATGCTTTGTCTTGTTACGCGACCGTCTTTCGCTATCCAAACGAACTTGCCGTCGTTATTGATCAAGACCGCATTGGCGGGAACGACGATGCCATTGTCGACATCTGCACTCAACACCACTTTAGCAATCATGCCAGGGGTGAAAGCCTCGTCTCTCTCATCGATGAGCACTTTCACAGGGTAACTATGCGTGAGCAACGATGAAGTCATGTTCTTTTCGACGATATGGCCTTTGCAGCGACGGTTGCCGAGAGCGGGGATGAGAATTTGTGCCTCATCGCCGATTTGCACCTTGGCGATTTCGTTCTCCGGCACACTGATTTTCACCACCAAGCCCTCAGTACTGATGACTCGCATGATGGGTTTGAGCGGGGTGATGCTCTCGCCTTTCACGGCGCTCAGGTTGGTGACGGTGCCGTCGAAGGGGGCCGTGACGGTGTTGTCGGCAAGCATGGCGTTGGCCAAATCGAGGGCAGCTTGGGCTTTCTCAAGGTTGGCCACCATTTCGCGCCATTTAATTTCTGGCAGGCTGCCGTTGTCGTGTACCTTTTTCAGGCGGTCGTAGGCATCTTGGGCCTGTTCAAGGGTGGCTTGTGCCGAACGCTGGGTGCTCTCCATCTGCGGGGAGGATACACGTGCCAGCACTTGTCCTTTTCGCACCGTGCTGCCTTCTTTCACGTTGAGCGACTGCAAAGTGCCGTCATATTTGAAGCTGATGTCGACGGTGTTGCCTTCTTCAAGGTAGCCTGGGTAACTGTTGCGGACCAAGCCTCCCACCGTATCGATGCGCTGCACACCCACAGCGATGACGCGCTCCTCGGCGGGACCGCCAATGAGCTTCTCCTTGAGTTGCTGTGGGTCAGTTTCACCACAGCCCACCAGCAAAAGGGGAAGGAGCCAAAGAATATGTTTTGTTTTCATTTTAGTATTCATTTTGATTCAAGGCTGCAAGACGCGGGACAACACCCCCTTGAAAGGGGGCAGGGGGATTAAAACCCCGCGTCTCGCATCTTGTTTCTATTAATTCCTTATCGCCGCCATCCTAATATCATCGCCATAAATCTTGAAACTACGCTCGTTGCTTTCGGCTTCACCTTCGTAAACCATGTTGAGGATGAGCGTGTTGTCCTCGTACATCTGTCCCGAGGCTTTGACACGCAGGTCGTTTTTCAAAGTGAGCGAGTCGCCAGTGAAGAGCAACGTGTTTTTCTTGAAGTCGCGGAGGAAGATTTTGTTGTCCTTGCAGCAGGCATGTGTGACCACGACCTCGCCGCCCATGGTGTTCATCACCACAAGAACGCTGTCCTTGCCGTTGTCCAAATCTTTAATTTCCAACTGTCCGATTTCATTAGGCAGGCTGACGGTGAAGGAGGCTGGTTCGTCTTCGGCGTTGATTTCGTTCAAGGTGACGCTGCCTGAGGTCTTGAAACTGTAGTCGCCACGAAACAGTGGGGCATTTTTCTTTTGGCATGAAGTCAAGGCCAGGAAGGCGCAAATGACAAATAATAAAGAGTGGATATTCTTCATTGTTGGATTGGATTGGTTTGTTCTTGACACGCTTTGCGTCATTGCGAGGGAGGCACGACCGAAGCAATCCAGTACATGGTCTGGACTGCTTCGTTCCTCGCAGTGACGCGAAGCAACGCATTGTCCCTGCAAAAATAATAAGAATCCCCGAAACGGATTCAGGGATACTTTGGTTTTTCAATAAGACGCGATTAATCGTGTCCCTACAAGGTTTATCTCACCACCAATTTCTTGGTCACCACGGCACCGTTCTCCTCAATGATGTTGACGAGATAGATGCCCTTGTGCCAGTCAGTGGCATCGATGTTCACCACTTGGCCTTCGGCCTCGTGCACCTTCTGTCCTACAAGGTTATAGACCTCTACCTTGGCCACATTGGCACCTTCCACGGTGAATTGGCCTGTGGTCGGGTTGGGATAGACATTGAGTTTGGTCGAAAATTCAGCAAAGCCAACATTGGACTCAATCCAAAAATGGTGCGGGTCGAGGGCGGCGAAGACGGGCTGTGTGTAGCGATGCCCCGATTCGTCGGCTCCAAAAACATAATAATCAATCTGTGAACCAAGTTGATACCCTTTGATATAGCCGACATACTCGTCAGGGTTGCCTGTGGCGGTCATGTGGGCCGTCTGGTAAGCGCCGCCGTCGATGCTGTAATAGACAAGGAGCGAGTCTTGCTTGAGGTTCGCGCCGCTATAGGCGATGAACTTCGAGGTGACGGCGATGGAGTCTTGCCAAGCCTGCTCGCCGAAAATCACGTCGCGGTGGTCGACAAAGAGCATGTCGAAGTCCATCACGCCACGGGTGCGACAGTGCAGGGCGTCACCGGCAACCCAAGGTGTGTTTTCGCTACCTTCAAAGGCCAAGATTTCGTATCCAGGCATAACCTCTTGATAAACGGCAATCGCATTTTGGTTATACACGCTGTCGGTACCCATAGGTAAATATACGGTCTTGTTGAGAATCAAACTGTTGGTATAAGGTGCCACGGTGTTGTGGCCACTATTGGGGATGTCAACGCGATATACTCGATAAGGGTAACCCCAGCAGCAGTTTGTGGTGGAAAAGTAATGGGCGATTCCCTCAAAATCGGAATAAAGATAATCGTTTTCAGGCAATTTGGCGATAAGTATCTTATCTGGAGCAAGATACTTCCCCCAGCAGTCAACATGACCAAAGTAATAATTGGAAGTCAAGAGATGAAGAGGTTCGATGCCAAGATAATCGCGAATCTTGTTGCGCAGGTCTTCTTCATCATTGTTGTTACTGTAAACCACATTGGCATCGCTAACGCCTTGCCCCCGACCATCTTCCATCATATTGCCGCCTTCATACCGAAGGTTCATTCCATACATGGGAATATTCCAAAACTCGGAAAACACCCATGAAATGCTATCATCTTTGGGACGATATTCAGGATAATACAGATTATCAACAATGGCAGGTTGTTTGTCTTCAAAAATATACCATGGGCCATAATCGCGAACAAAGAAGGATTCCGTGGGTGCGTTGACAAAGGTCACTCGATCCATATCTACATCAGCCTCAACGAAAGTTTGAAAAGCTTCGTTTTGACAACTGTCGGCTACGATGCAATACACTTGGCAATTGGTGGAAAAATCGGCGACCAAACTCTCCGGAATACCAAGAGGGTAACGTATCATAACGCCTTGCATAGGCTCGAATTCAGCCACAAATCGCACCTCTCCTGTAGGCGGGTCGGTCTCCACAAAATCCAAGTCGCGTGAAGTATCTGTAAGTGTCTTATAATCAATAGTTCTTCTGAATCTTTGTGGTGTTTGCTGGGCAAACGATTCAGCAATAAAAGCTATAGACAATAGTAAAAAGAAGATGATTTGTTTCATAACAATTCAGAATTCAATGTGCAAAAATAGAAAAATCCCAAAGCAAAAACAAATGCTTTGGGATTATTAATTTAAACATAGCGAAGATGTGCCATAGCACATCTTTACCTAAGATTATTTCACCACCAGTTTCTTGGTTGCCACGGCACCGTTCTCCTCAATGATGTTGACGAGATAGATGCCCTTGTTCCATTCGGCAGCATCGATGCTGACGGACTTGCCCTCGGCTTCGTGCACCTTTTGTCCGACGAGGTTATACACCTCCACCCGTGCCACATTCGCGCCTTCCACGGTGAACAGGCCCGTAGTCGGGTTGGGGTAGAGCTTGGCCTCGGCGGTGAGCTCAGTGACGCTTAAAAGGTCTTCGTTGATAGCAACGCTATAAGTGCAGTCATTTTGATCGGTCTGAACCGTAAATGTAGTGTTGACATAGCCTTTCACCATGGCATTGACATACACATCAAGGTAGAAATAATCTGCGGGTTCCACCGTGTAAGGCAAGGTACCATGAGGCTCAAAGCTCAAATAGTCCGTGCCGTTTTCGGTAACAGACAGCACTTTGACGGGAATCTGGCTACCAAAGAAACGATTTTGCATGCACGCTTGTTGAGGACTGTCGTCTGGGTCGTTGAATTCCAAAACGGGCGCACCCACAATCACGAAACCACTGTCAAGTGAGGTGTTCAGCACCATGCCCATCACAATTCTGTCGTCCAATGTGGTCTGAACCAGAATCTCGTAAGGGATGTAGGTGTCTTTTCCAGGAGCAGTTTGGAAATTTATGGTAACCGTAAGCGTTTCCCCGGGTTGCAAGGTGTACGGGAAAGAGTTGTCCCATAGGTTGAAACTCGGCGCTTCAGGCTCCACATCGATGATAGTGACAGCTTCGTTCGTCTCGTTGATGATATTAAACTGTCTGTCCTGTCCCATTTGGGTGAACCACAGCGTATCTGGAGTAATCACCAAGTCGCCCGTAGGCTCGTGTGCGCCCACGGTGAAATGGTGCGGGTCGAGGTCGGCAAAGACGGGCTGCGTGTAGCGGTGCCCCGATTCGTCGGCACCAAAAACATAGTAATCAATCTCCGATTCGCCTAGGTAGCCTTTGATGTAGCCGACATACTCATCAGGGTTGCCCGTAGCAGTCATGTGAGCCACCTGATAGGCGCCGTTGTCGATGCTATAATACACAAGGAGTGAGTCTTGCTTCAAGCTGGCACCGCTATAAGCAATGAACTTGGAAACCACAGGGATAGAATCCTGCCATTCCTGTTCACCGAAGAGCACATCGCGGTGGTCGACGAAGAGCATGTTGAAGTCCATCACGCCTCGGGTGCGGCAGTGCAGGGCATCGGTGTTTTCCCAACCATTGTAGGTATTGTTGGCCACGCCAACAATTTCATAGCCTGGCATGGCTTCTTGATAGACTTGAAGAGCCTGCTGGTTGTAAGTATTGTTTGTGCCAATCGGCACATAGACAGTCTTGTTGAGAATAAGGCTATTGGTGTAAGGAGCCAAAGTGCTGCCGCCTGGTTCTTGGACACGATACACGTGATAAGGATAGCCCCAGCAGCAGTTGGTGGTCTCAAAATACTCGGCAACCTGTTCATAATACTGATAGCGGGGGTTGCTTTGCGGCAACTGGGCAATCAAGATCTTGTCGGGAGCGAGGTACTTGCCCCAGCAGTCCACGTGGGCGATGTATTCGCCTTGTGGGTCGATGGTCACATGATAGGGGTTGATGCCCAAATAGTCGTTCATCTTTTGGCGAACCGTGATTTCATCGATACCATAATCTTCCATGTTTTCCAGAAAAACAAGATCATCGCTCACGCCGTGGCCACGACCGTCTTCCATCATGTTGCCGCCCGTGTGTTCAAGTCTCATTCCATACATAGGGATTTGCCAGAAATTGGCAAACACACCTGAAATGTTGTCGTCGTAGGGACGAGGACGGTTGTAGATGTTGTCGACGATAGCGGGAGTACGACCTTCAAAGATGTACCATGGGCCGTAGTCGCGCACCCAATAGGAGTCGGTCTGTGCATTGACGAAGGTCACATTGCTCATATTGACGCCTGCATTTTGAAAAGTGCTTTGGGCTTGGCTTTGGTAACCGCTGCTAACAATGCAATACACCATGCAGTTGTTCGATAGTTGCGCGACAAGACTCTCCGGGATACCCAAGGGATAGCGAATCATCACGCCTTGCATAGGCTCAAACTCGGCCACAAAACGCGGCTCGCCCGTCGGCGGGTCGGTCTCGACGAAGTTCATGCCACGAGATCTATCGTGCATTTCTGCCTCAGAGAGGTAATGCCATCTCATCCAATCGGGTTTCTTTTGGTTGCTGAGCGGAGCCGAAGCATCTTGAGCCTGCATGGTAACTACCATTAGGAGCAATAATGTAAAGATAGATAATGCTTTTTTCATTGCTTTGAAATCTTAGATTCAACGTAGTAAAATTTGCGGCAAAGATACTAATTTGGGATTGCCTACGGCAAGAAATCTTTCAAAAATCAAATCACAATCTTACTGCGTATTTCTTCGCGAAGCGAATCCCAAATAAATCACATCAACTTCTGATAGAACTGCCACCACTTGTCAGGCAGCTCGTTGCGCATGGCTTGGTCGTAATCTTCCTTAGAACAGGGAATGAAATGGTGCCGCTCGTAACGTTGGTCTTCATTTTGGAGAAACGACATGTCCATCCACCACTTGCCTGTGATTTTATGGCAAAGGAAAACCACATCGTTCTGATTCTCACCAATTTGGACAATGTAACGCTTAAAATCATTGCTTTCCAAAGTGGGAATGTCGTCTTGGCGGCTAGAGAAGCCTTCGATGAAATACCAAATCATCTCGGCAATGAGGTTGGCCGTACGCGAGTTGATGTCGTAGTGAGGATTATACTCGAAGAAACCGATGGACGAAAGCTTATAACTCAATCCAGCATAGCGCGTCATACGACAGGCCTCTTCGCCATTGAAGCCGTTGGGCGAGGCATTTTTCACGCCTGGAGCATCAGCGGCACGAATAGCCGAGATATCGAAACTCAAGAGGTTGGCGTTGCGGATAAGTGGCTCAGTTTGTTCGATGTTTTGCTTGATGCTGCCCAACCGATAAGCATCGAAGAGCAACTGTTTCATCAGTTCAATATTCTCTGTATCAACATAGTATGACTGGTACCCAATGTTTGTGAAGTTGAACAGAAAATTGGGCTGGTGTAAAATAATGTGGCTTAAATATGAATGCGAGTTGAGTACTTCCTTGTCGTTGCCGATGTCGAACATGGGGTCGACGGCAGCAATGTTGATAAGTTTGCCTGTAGGCTCATACACTTGGTACATCGTATAGGTGAGGTCTTGTCCTGCACCGATGACAATGGGTACAATCTTATTCTTCATCAGTTCAGTAAGCACCTGACTCACTGCATAATAAGTGTCGTTAAGCTCTTTTCCAATCTTGACGTCACCAAAGTCAATGATACGGAGCTGTGGCCAATGGTTGAAAAGCGGATAAAGGGCTTTTCGGATGTAGTCCACGCCATCGGCGCAGCCTTTGTTGTCAACCGCACCGCGTTCCTCCTTGACGCCGATGATGGCTAAATCCACTCCCTCGAGGTCGGGGAATGCGTCCTCATTACGGAAGATATCGATGCTCTCACCCAAGGTCTTCTTGCCCGGACGTTGGCACTTGCCGAAACACTTATCGGATACAGGTTCAAGGAAAATGCTGATGTCCATTTTGTTCTGCTTCTGGCTATTGGCAACTGGCCTCTGGCTAACAAGCAAATTGCCAATAGCCAAAGGCCAGAAGCCAGGAGCCGATTAATGATACAACTTTTGCCAGTTCTTATACTCACGGTCCTTCCACGGTGCGTTGTGGTAGGCGTAGCTGACGATGGCGGGGATGACGGTGGTGCCTTCAGCATAGACCATCTGTTGGAGCTCTTCGCTCACCTTGCCCCACGAGCCGGCCTCGAGCAACGTCGATGACGAGCAGGCGCCATCGCGCACATCTGCCACGGTGATTTGGATGGCATATTTGTGCATAGGCACTTCATGACCCAGGATTTCGGCGCAGACAACGGTGTCTTGGGCGAAGTTCTTGGGCGTGCCGCCACCGACCATGAAGAGGCCCGACTGAGGGCTGTTCATCTTGATTTCGGTGAGTTCGAGGAAGTCAGCCACCGAGTCGATGCTGACATAAGGCTTGCCAGCCTTCTTGCGGAGCCACTGGTGCTTACCGATGCCGAAGCCAGCCGAACTGTCGCTGAAGGCGGGGCAGAAAATCGGCACGCCGCATTCGTAGCAGGTTTGGATAAGGCTTTCTTTCTTCACGCCGTGACCGTTGGCCAGCCATTTGCCGACCTCATAGAGGAACTCGCGGCTGCTGTAGGGACGACACTCCAAGGTGTCAGCCACGTCGCAGGTGGCTTGGTCGCAGGCCTGCAGTTCTTCCTCATCGATGAAGGTATCGTAGATACGGTCGATGTAGAGTTCACGCAGCTTGGTGTCGGGGATGACATTCTCTTTTGTGCCAATGTAGTGCTTGTAGCCGAGGGCTTCGAAGAGGTCCATGTCGATGATGCTGGCACCCGTGCTGACCACAGCGTCAACCATTTTGTTTCTAACCATCTCCACATACACCTGCATGCAGCCAGCGGCCGAAGTGGAACCGGCGATGGTGAGGATGTTGGTGCAGTCCTTCTCCGCGATCATCTGGCAGAGGATGTCGGCGGCGCGGGCGGTGTCGCGCGAGGTGAACGACATCTTGCGCATGGCGTTGATTAGTTCGGTTGAGTCGTACTTCTTAATGTCGATATGTTCGACAACGTCTTTCAGTAAGTCTTTTTTCTCCATTGTATTTCAGATTTAAGATTTAAAATTCAAGATTCAAAGATTCAAAGATTTAAAGATTAACTACGAATTACACAAATACTACTAATCTTGTACGAATGGAATTTTGCAACTTCGTCGCGAATGGGTACGAATTCGTACAATTTGCAGCTTTAGCTGCCAAATTCACAAATCGGCATTCGTATAATTCGTAGTTTTTTCTCATGTCATTTGTAGTGTCACGATATTAAGATTGCAAAGATAGGAATTTATTTGCATTGCGTCAAAAAAACAAAGAAAAAGCGGCAGAATTGCTTCCGCCGCTCTCGTTTGTTTATTTCTTCTTCACCACCTTTTTCTTCGGTGCGTTCTTCGGGTCTTCCACGATGGACAAGCACTGTTCGTAGGTCAAAGTGGAGGGCTCGGTGCCTTTCGGGATCTTGTAGTTGTTCTTCTTGTAGGCGATGTAAGGTCCGAAACGACCATTCAGCACCTGCATTTCGGGATCTTGGTCGAAGGAACGGATGATGTTGTTCAAGTCCTTCTGACGTTTCTCGTTGATGATCTCAACGGCGCGGTCATATTCCACCAAGGCAGGGTTGTCGGTCTTGGCAAGGCTGTAGAACTTGTTATCGTGCTTCACATACGGACCAAAACGGCCCACGGCCACTGTAATCTCCTTGCCTTCATACTCACCGAGACTGCGCGGGAAGTCGAAAAGCTTCAGCACCTCTTCCAAAGTCACACTCTCGATGCTCATGTCTTTCTTCAGGCCAGCGAAACGCGGCTTCTCTTCCGATTCGGTGTCGCCAATTTGGGCCACCGGACCGAAACGACCGACCTTCACGTAGACCTTCTTACCCGTGGCGGGGTCAATACCAAGCATTTTCTCGCCGCTGAACTTGCCAGAATGTTCCGTTGTGGAGACAATCTGCTTGTGGAAGCCTTTGTAGAAGTCCTTGATCATAGCATTCCACTTGCGTTTGCCTTCGGCAATCTTGTCGAATTCCTTCTCTACGTTGGCGGTGAAATTGTAGTCGACGATGCTCTCGAAGTATTGGATCAGGAACTTGTTCACCAAAACACCTATATCGGTAGGCAACAGCTTGCCCTTCTCTGCGCCATAGTTTTCCTTACCTGCCTTTTCGGTGATCTTGTTGTTTTTCAGCGTGATGATCTTAAACGACTGAGGTTCACCTTTTACATCGCCCTTAGTGACATACTCGCGCTTTTGGATGGTGGAAATGGTCGGAGCGTATGTGGAAGGACGGCCAATGCCAAGTTCTTCCATCTTCTTCACGAGGCTGGCCTCGGTGTAGCGCAATGGGTGACGCGTATAACGTTGCTGGGCTTCCATCTTCTCCATGTCGAGCACGGTACCTTTCTCGATGGGCGGCAAGATGGCGGCGGTGTCTTCAGCGCGGTCATCATCGTAGCTCTCCATGTAGACCTTCAAGAAACCGTCGAAGAGGATGACCTCACCCGTGGCGACAAACTGTTTGTCACTGGTAGAAATGCCAATGTTCACGTTGGTGCGTTCCATCTGGGCATCAGCCATTTGCGATGCAATGGTGCGCTTCCAAATGAGTTCATAGAGCTTGCGCTCGTCGGCAGTGCCTTTGATGGTATGTTGGTCCAAATAGGTCGGGCGGATGGCTTCGTGGGCCTCTTGTGCGCCTTTAGTCTTGGTTTGGTATTGGCGGGTCTTCACATATTCAGCACCGTAATTCTCCGTAATTTCTTTCTTGGCCATGCCGAGGGCGAGCTTCGAGAGGTTGACAGAGTCGGTACGCATATAAGTGATCTTACCTGATTCGTAGAGCTGTTGAGCGATGCGCATCGTGTTGGCGACTGAAAAACCAAGTTTTCTAGCGGCTTCCTGCTGCAAAGTGGAAGTGGTGAAAGGCGGTGCGGGATAGCGAGTGGTAGGTTTCTTCTCGATGGAATCCACCTTATAGCCGGCGTTGACGCACGATTCCAAGAACTTACTCGTCTCTTCTTCGGTTTCGAAACGATGAGGCAACTCTGCGGTGAGGTTGTACTCCTGACCATCTTTTATGAAGGTGAACTGTGCCGTGATACGATAGGCACTGGTCTGTACAAAGTTTTTGATTTCTTCTTCGCGTTCGACGATGAGGCGCACGGCCACCGACTGCACACGACCTGCCGACAGCGAGGGCTTAACCTTCTTCCAAAGCAGGGGCGACAGCTCATAACCTACGAGGCGGTCAAGCACACGACGGGCCTGTTGGGCGGCCACGAGGTCCATGTCGATGTCGCGCGGGTTTTCGATGGCGTCAAGGATGGCTGTCTTGGTGATTTCGTGGAAAACGATACGCTTGGTGTCTTTCTTCTTCAGGTCGAGGGCTTCATAAAGATGCCATGAAATAGATTCTCCTTCGCGGTCCTCATCGGATGCCAGCCATACCGTGTCAGCAGCTTTCGATAGTTTTCGCAACTCGGCTACCAAGGCTTTCTTGTCATCCGAAATCTCGTATTCGGGTTCAAAATCGTTTTCAATATCAACACTTAAGGTATTCTTGTTCAAGTCGCGCACATGTCCATAACTCGACTTCACCGTGTATTCTTTGCCCAAAAAACCTTCGATGGTCTTGGCCTTGGCCGGTGACTCCACGATAACTAAATTCTTTGCCATAGTCTCATTTTTACGCTAAAGGGTGCACCTGCAACCCCCAATTTGCGCGTGCAAAATTAGTGGAATAAAATGGCACGGAAGAAACTTTTTTGAAAGTTTTTTCTTATATAGCTGGTTTTCAATGTAATAAAAATTCTTTTAGCCCCTTCCCAAAAGTGTCATGACGGACTTGATCCGCAATCTCCTAAAATCAGGAAGCGACTGCTAGCGGTTAATAGTAAGTAGCCAGAAGCAATAAAAAACTATCTTTGCACCATGAAACAACTACTAGAATTAGCCCAACATGCTGCTCTCGAAGCCGGAAAGGCCATCATGGAAGTCTATGCCCAGCCTTTCGAGGTCTACACCAAAGACGATGACTCGCCCGTGACTCAAGCCGATCTCCGAGCCAGCAATATCATCAAGGAAATCTTGAAACCGACAGGTATTCCTTTTGTAAGTGAAGAGGACTTGCCCCCCGATCGTTCACAGTTCAAACGTTATTGGCTCGTCGACCCATTGGATGGCACAGTCGAGTTTGTGAACCGCAACGGCGAATTCACGGTCAACATCGCGTTGATTGACGACAAACAGCCCATTCTGGGCGTGATTTATGCGCCAGTACTCGATAGAATGTGGAATGCGGAATGCGAAATGCGGAATGCTGAATTATTGCCCCCGATAGGTCATTCAGCATTCAGCATTCATAATTCCGCATTCAGCATTAAAAAAGAACGACCATTTACGGTATTAGTCAGCAGATCCCACCGCACGCCCGAGGTGGATGCATATATTAATAAGGTATTGCGTCCCTCCCATCCCGACCTTGTCATCGACACCCAAGGCAGCAGTTTGAAGTTCGCCCGTTTGGCAGAAGGCAGTGCCGATGTCTATGTCTGCTACAGCAAGACCAAGGAATGGGACACCGCCGCCGCCGATGCCATCCTGCGCGCCGCTGGCGGCAAGGTGTTGCGCATCAGCGACGGTCAGCCTTTGGAATACAGCAAAGAGGACTATCCCAACCCGCCGTTTGTGGCTTGGGCTGGGATATCTTTGCCGTAAAAACCGTAAGGTTTATTTCTCCAATTGCCTTCCAATCTCCTCCATCAGCTCCTCCCCTTCCAGGTTTCGGGCTACAATTACGCCGTCCTTGATAAGGGCATTCTGAGGGATGAAAGCAATGGCATACAAGGCTCCAGCGGCATTGCTCCAACCTTGAAGGTCAGAGACCTGGGTCCAGGTCAGGCCATCCTTTTCAACGGCAGCAAGCCATTTCTCCTTCTCGGTGTCGAACGACACACCAAGCACGTCAAAGCCTTGGTCGTGGTACTTCTGATAGGCCGCCACCACATCGGGATTGGCCTTACGGCAGTCGGGGCACCATGAGGCCCAGAAGTCAACGAGCAGGAGTTTGCCTTTAGCCAACTGCGACAGTGTCACGGGCTTGCCTTCAGCATCGTTTTGGGTGAAGTCGATGATGGGCTGACCCGCTTGCACGCGTTCTTGCTTCTCTACATATTCCTCGGCAAGTTTCAGGTTGGCGGTACTGAGCGTGCTGTCGGCATGATGGATGTTGTCGATCATCGTGCGCAGTTCGCAAGGGCCGAAGGCCCACTTGTAACGATAAAGCACATAATGCGCTACGGGGTCGGTGGGGTTTTCCCACACATAGTCGAAGCATTGCATCTTCAGGACCTCGTCCTTATCGGCTTGGGCCATCGTGCTGTCGGCCTCCAATTTCTCTTCAAGCTCGTTATAACTTTGAGTGAAGGCATTGAGTCGGTCTTGCGATGCAGAGCCTTTCACCAAGATGGCGTTGGGGTTTTGCGCATCGCCTTCAAGAGTCACATCAACATTGTCGGTGAAGAACGGGAAAGGACGACGCCAGCCTTGCAGCATAATGCCGTACATCTCGTTGTCTTCACATTTTGTGGTCTCAAACACGGCATCCCAATAGGCAATCACTGCCGAATCCAGCGTTTGACCGTCCTTTTGCAGATAGACCATCTTTCCGTCGGCATTGGCGAGGTTCACATTGACCTTGAAGGTCTCTGTCTTAGGGGTTGAAGTGCAGGCGAAGAGCCCGAGGGCAAGTGCACCAAATAGTATAAGTTTTGTCTTCATAGCGTGAGATCTTGTTTTTGAATGCTGAATGTTGAATGCTGAATGCTGTATTATTGACTCCAATAGGCCATTCAGCATTCCTCATTCCTCATTCAGCATTCCTCATTCCTCATTCAGCATTCCTCATTCAGCATTCCTCATTATTTAAGCAGTTCCGAAAGTTTAGCCTCCAAGTCTTCGCCTCTCAAGCCTTTCGCCACCATGGTTCCAGTCTGGTCGTAGAGGAAATTGGCAGGGATATAATAAATCATATAGTCTTGGCTAGCTTTGTTTTCGCTGTCGCGTACCTGCGTCCAAGGAAGTTCGTCTTCCTCGACGGCTTTCAGCCAAGCGGCTTCGTCTTGGTCGACACTAACGCTGAGAACATCGAAGCCAAGCTCGTGGAATTTCTCGTATGCGGCTTTCACAACGGGGTTTTCATGACGGCAAGGACCGCACCAAGAAGCCCAGAAGTCGACCATCGTGATCTTGTTTTTGGCAATGACCTCGGCAAGACTGACTTTCTCGCCAGCCTTGGTCGACAAGGTGAAGTCGATGAATGGCTGACCTATCTCCAAGCGTTCCTGTGAGGCGATATATTCATTGAGGTGGTCACGATAGATGGATTCGGTGGTGAAAGCACCCACCATTTCCTTCAGCTGGTCGACAGGATAGTCCTGCTTCACGCCATCGAGGATGTAATGCGCGACAAAGCTCTCGGGGCGAGCTTTGATGTACTCGTCACGGAAATTGTCCTGCTGTTCCATCAGTGTCGTACCAACCTTGTTGAGCGAGTCCATTTGGATTGAGTCTTCGTTGTTAAAGGCCTGCTGCATCGCAACATAAAGCTCTGTGATTTGTTTGTCGAATTGGCTCACCTGTTTGTTATAGGCATCCAACTCGGCTTGGGTTTCCGAAGCCATGATTTCTACATCTTGCGGGTTTTCCATATCGCCCACAAACACAACATCTTTGTTGTCGGCAAAGAACGGCATCGCGCCTTTTCTGCCTTTTACCTTCAAGGCATAAAGAATTTGTGGATCGTCAAGTGGCGCTGTCAACACGGCTTGATCATTATTAACAACAGCCGAGTCGATGATAACTGGTTCATTGTTGACAAACTTCTGCAAATAAACAGTTTTTGCATTGGCATTGACTAAGCTAATATTGACCTTAAAACTATCGGCACTCTGGTTGCAGGCAGTCAAACCAAACGCGAGTGCAAGCAGGAATAACAAGTTTTTTTTCATTGTAAATCAGTTGTTTATATTTATTCTCTTTTCTTTTCAGATTTGAAGATATACATAATCATCATAATAAGGAAGAGGGAGACAGGCACGCTGAGCAGAATGCGCAACAAAACCTGGCCGATGAGCCTGAAGCTAAACGACTCAAGGAAAAACAGCGCAAAATGATGGATGAGCACCAAGAACAGCGCATAACGGAAAAACCATAGTCCGCCCAACTGACTGATATTGGGCTCGGTAATGTTTTCGAATTTCTGGTTGCCCGAAATCAACTTGATAATCGACGGACGACTAAACGCCATCAAAGTGGTGGCGCCAGCGTGAAGGCCAGGTGTACCAGTAAACAGATCTATGGTCAGCCCAATAGCAAAACCCAAAACCAACAATTGCCATTTTGGAGTGCTAAAGGGTAACAGCATGACAAAAACCAAATATATATAAGGATGCACATACCCTCCAAGGCGGATATGGTTGATGACCAGCACCTGAAGGAGCACGAGCACGACGAAACGGATGATTTGTAGCACGGTCTTGTTCATATCATTGGAGTCTGGCTTTGAGCGAATCAAGCTCGGGTTTGTGCAAATCTTTAATCACATAGACGTGCCTCAACGTGGCAAAGTCGGTTGCAAACCTGACCTTTGCCTTGTTCAAGGCATCAACGGCTGTCGGGTAAAACTCCTCCACCGTACCCACCATCAGGTCTTCGGGGAAGATATAGGAATGGGAACTGGTCAAGATGGTATCACCCTTTTGCAAGAGGATGTGCGTAGGAATATCCTCCACCATGCCATAGCGATAGTTGTTGGTTTGCCATTTCAGGCTGGCGAGTTCTTGGCTTTCCTTGATACGCACGCCCACCACCGACTTGCTGTGCAACAGGCTCATGATGGAGGCATAATGGCGGCTCACATCCGTGACCACACCCACGATGCCATCGGTGGAGATGACACTCATGTCGCGCTCAATGCCATCAAGCGAACCCTTGTTGATGATGATGTAGTTGTTGACCTGGTTGGTACTGTTGTTGACAACCTGGGCCGGGATATATTTAAATAAGGTGTCGCCTTTGGTGACGTCGTAGGTGCAGGTTGTAGTGTCGTAAACCACCGACAGTTGTTGGCGGAGCATGGCGTTCTCTTCGGCCAGTTGCTTGTTGGCATTGTTGAGACGGAAATAGTTGCTCACCTCGCTGCTCCACTCATAGACCTTGCCCACGGCATCGTTGGTGGTGTTCACCAAGCGGTTGCGGTGAAAGCGTTGGCTGTTGGCGAGCAACAAAATGGAAATCACCTCGAGCAGGATGAACAAGATGACGAAGTGATATTTCAGAATGAAACGCCGAAGATTGTTCATTTCTTTAATTCGGAATGCGGAATGTGGAATGCAGAAATCGATGATTCGACGAAGTCAATGTCGTGATACAACACCATTCAGCATTCCGCATTCATCATTCAGCATTTATTTGATCAAGAAGGTGAATCTATCGAAGTTCTTCAGGGCAATGCCAGTGCCACGGGCGACGGCGCGCAACGGGTCTTCAGCCACGTGGATGGGCAGCTTGGTCTTGGCGTTGAGACGCTTGTCGAGGCCACGCAGCAAGGCACCACCACCAGTGAGGTAGATACCCGTGCGGTAGATATCCGCCGACAACTCTGGCGGAGTCTGCTCCAAGGCGTTCAGCACAGCGGTCTCGATCTTCATGATGCTCTTGTCGAGGCAATGGGCAATCTCGGCATAGTTGACGCGGATTTCCTTCGGGATACCCGTCAGCATGTCGCGGCCTTGCACGGCATAGTCATCAGGCGGATTATCGAGTTGCGGGATGGCGGCACCCACTTCGATCTTGATGCGTTCGGCGGTGCGCTCACCCACGATGATGTTGTGCTGCTTGCGCATATACTCTTCGATGTCGGCGGTGAAGTCGTCACCAGCGATACGGATGGACTTGTTGTTGACGATACCACCCAAGGCGATGACGGCGATTTCGGAGGTACCGCCACCGATGTCGATAATCATGTTACCTGTCGGCTCAAGCACGTCGATGCCGATACCGATGGCAGCAGCCATGGGCTCGTGAATCAGACGTACCTCTTTGGCGCCAGCCTGTTCGGCCGAGTCCTTCACGGCGCGCTCTTCCACCTCGGTGATACCCGAAGGGATGCAGATGACCATCTTCAGGCTAGGCGGGAACAAGGTGTTCTTGAAATTGATCATCTTGATCATCTCGCGCATCATGTATTCTGCAGCCTGGAAGTCAGCAATGACGCCGTCACGCAGTGGGCGGATGGTCTTGATGTTCTCGTGGGTCTTGCCGTGCATCATCATGGCGCGCTTGCCGACAGCGATGATTTTCTTCGTGTCGCGCTGCAAGGCCACGATGGAGGGCTCGTCAACGACTACCTTGTCGTTGTATATGATAATCGTGTTGGCCGTACCTAGGTCAATAGCGATTTCTTTATTGAGGAATGAAAATGCTCCCATTTTTTCAGTTGTTAGTTGTCAGTTAATTGTTCCTTTGTAGAGACGTGGCGCGCCGCGTCTCTACCACCATTCGTTAATGTCTAAAATGTCTATATCCCGTAAACACCATACCGATGCCGTTTTCGTTGCAGCAGTCGATGGATTCTTGGTCGCGTACTGAGCCGCCGGGTTGCACGATGGCGCTGATGCCGGCTTTGTGGGCAAGCTCGACGCAGTCCTTGAAGGGGAAGAAGGCATCGGAGGCCAAGACGGCACCTTTGAGATCGAAGTCGAACGAACGGGCCTTCTCGATGGCTTGGCGCAGGGCGTCCACACGCGAAGTTTGCCCGATACCCGAGGCAAAGAGTTGTTTGCCTTTGGCCAACACGATGGCATTGCTGCGGCTGTGCTTCACAATCTTATTGGCGAAAACCATGTCTTCTATCTCTTCTGCAATTGGTGCTTTTTCGGTGATGACCTTGAAATCATCGGCTGTCTCGGTGTGCAGATCGCGATCCTGCACAAGATAGCCGTTCAAGGCAGTCTTCACCGTCTGGGGTCTGTATTGGTCAGCTTTCAGACGCAACACGACGCGGTTCTTCTTCGAGAAGAGCAGGTCAAGCACACCATCTTCATATTTCGGTGCCACGATGACTTCGATGAAGAGCTTGTTGATCTCCTCGGCGGCTTCGAGGTCGATGGGACGATTACACACCAGCACGCCGCCGAAGGCCGAGACAGGATCACCCGCCAATGCGTCGACGTATGCCTCCTTGACGGTCGAGCGACAGGCCAAACCGCAAGGATTGTTGTGCTTGAGGATGGCGAAAGTGGGCTCGTCAAACTCACGGATGAGGTTGAGGCCTGCATCGAGGTCAAGCAAGTTGTTGTACGACAACTCTTTTCCGTGCAGTTTCTCGAACATGGCATTCAAGTCGCCATAGAAGGTGCCTTTCTGGTGCGGGTTCTCGCCGTAACGCAAAGTGGTGCCTTCCTCTTCGGTGATACGCAGCGGCTTGTTGTCGTCATCTTTCACAAACCAATTCATGATGGCGCTGTCGTAGTGGGAACTCACGCCAAAGGCGTAGGCCGCAAAACGACGGCGGTCGTCGATAGAGGTCTCACCCTGCTGGTCTTTGAGCAGCTGGATGAGTTCTCCGTAGTATTTCTGTGAGGGCACGATGAGCACGTCGTTGAAGTTCTTTGCACCAGCGCGAATGAGCGAGATGCCGCCAATGTCGATCTTCTCGATGATCTTGCTGGCGTCGTCGGTGTTGGCCACAGTCTCCTCAAAAGGATAGAGGTCGACAATGACAAGGTCGAAAGGCGGGATGTCATATTCCTGCATCTCCTTCTGGTCCGATTCAAGCTGGGTGCGACCTAGGATGCCACCAAATACCTTGGGGTGCAAAGTCTTCACGCGACCGCCCAAGATTGACGGATAGCCCGTGAGCGACTCAACGGTCTTCACTGAGGGGTCGAGCGGCTTGATGAAATCGTACGTGCCTCCCGTGGAGTATATCTGTACGCCATTTTGCTTCAACAAGTCGACGATAGTGTCGATGCCCGTTTTATAAAATACTGATATTAAAGCAGTTTTGATCTTTTTCAAGGGTAGAAAGTTTAGGTGATTTTAAACTGCAAGATTATCAAAAATATGCACACCACGCAAGAGCCAAAAGCATTTTTTTTGAACATATTTTTCAACAATTCCCGACCTTTTGAAAAACGAAATGTTATGTAGAATAGAACAAAAAAGCAAAAAAATAATCCATTGAAAATGAATGTCATAAAAGAAAAGTTGAGTATAAACTACAAATTCCCGTTTTCCGTATTGTTTTTCTTATTATTTTTACCGATTCAAAACTACTTGGATGGAAACAAAGTGGATTTTACATGAATCGGTTGACAACCAGCAGGTTGCCGAGATTGTCAAGGTGCTCAATATAGACGAGAACCTTGCCACTTTGCTTGTCCAACGCGGAATTACCAACTACGAAGAGGCCAAAACTTTCTTCCGTCCTTCCCTCTCCCAACTCCACGATCCCTTCCTCATGAAGGACATGGACAAGGCGGTAGAAAGAGTGATTAGCGCCATTAACAAGGGTGAGAAAGTGCTGATCTATGGCGACTACGACGTGGACGGCACCACAGCCGTGGCGGTGGTCTACACCTATTTGAAGCCTTTCTTCAAGAAGAAAAAGATCGAGTTCTACATCCCCGACCGCTACGAGGAAGGCTATGGCATCTCCTACAAAGGTATCGACTATGCGGCTGACAACGGCTTCAAGCTGGTCATCGCCCTCGACTGCGGCATTAAGGCCGTGGAACGCATCGAATATGCCAACGCCAAAGGTGTCGACTTCATCATCTGCGACCACCACCGCGCCGGCGACGTCATCCCCAACGCTGTGGCCGTGCTCGATGCCAAACGCCCCGACTGCAACTATCCTTACGACGAGCTCTCAGGCTGCGGCGTAGGATTTAAACTGGTCACCGCCTTATCAATGAAAGGTCTGGGTACCATAGAGCAAGTGTATGAACTGCTCGACTTCCTGGCCGTGAGCATCGCAGCCGACATCGTGCCCATCACGGGCGAGAACCGTGTGCTAGCCTACTTCGGCCTAAAACAACTCAACAAGAAACCCCGTCCGGGCATCGAGGCCATCTTGCAACACGCCAACATCTACCGTCGCGACGAAGACCAACTCGACGAAGATGAAAACGTGCTCACCAGAGAGCTGACCATCAGCGACTTGGTCTTCCTCATCGGACCGCGCATCAACGCTGCAGGTCGTATCGCCAAGGCCTCCGACTCGGTGCGTCTGCTCATCGCCGACAAGAAGGAACACGCCGAGAAACTGGCAGCCTCCATCAACGACCTCAACGACGAACGCCGCGAGTTCGACAACCGCATCACCGAGGAAGCCCTCGGCATGATCGACGCCGACCAGGAACTGAAAGACGCCAAGAGCACCGTGGTCTTCAACGAACGCTGGCATCGTGGTGTCATCGGCATCGTGGCCTCACGTCTTACCGATTACTATTACCGTCCCACCATCGTCCTGACCCGTGCCAACGGCCTGGTCACAGGCTCGGCACGCTCCATCAAGAGCTTCGACATCTATGACGCCATCGACCACTGCTCCGACCTACTCGAACACTTTGGTGGCCACAAATATGCAGCAGGCTTGTCGATGAAGCCCGAAAACCTGCCCGAGTTCCGCCGCCGTTTTGAGGCCTACGTCAGTGAACACCTTGTCGATGAAGACTTTGTCCCAGAGCTCGAGGTCGACTTAAAGATCAAATTCAGTGACATCACGGCCAAGTTCATGCGCATCCTCAACCAGTTTGCGCCCTTCGGCCCCGGTAATATGGCGCCCGTGTTTTGGACCGACAACGTCATTGATGCCGGCGGCTCACGTCCCGTGGGCGGCCACCGTCACCTGAAACTCAACGTGTCGCAGGTGGGCGACGCCGAACAAGGTGTGGCACCTTTCTCAGGAATCGCCTTCCAAAAGGGCGACCTCTTCGACCGCATCCACAGCGGCGAGCCTTTCAGCATCTGCTATCATCTGGAATACAATACCTGGCAGGGCAAGACCAACCTACAGCTTAATGTGAAGGACATTAAGTTTGGCAACGAATTGTAATTTAAAATCAGCGTTTTACCACCTTTTCGTAGGCCGTCGTTCCGTCAGCCATTTGTATTTTTATTAGGTACACCCCAGAGGACCATCCATTCAAATCCAAGTCAAAAGCGGAATTTGAAGGCGATGTTTCAAGCAAAGTGTTACCCATTAGGTCCAGAATTTGACAATGAATAGCGTTCCCTTCCAAAGCAATGTGTATCATTCCCGAAGTAGGATTGGGATAAAGGTGTGTCAACACCTGAGGCTTTTCTTCAATGCCCGTTAAATCATAGCTGATCGTCCAATTCTCAGCCAAACTGTTGTCGCTGTCTAAATCCTTGAGTTGGAGGAACGGCCCATTGCCGTCGGCTTCCGTGGGCCAAGGCTCGCTGTCGGAGTAATGCACTTGGTCCATGACGTTACCCCATGCGTCGACCAGCACGAGGTTCTCTGACTTGTTGTCAAGCTGGCGCATGTACTGTCCAAAAGGCGTTACGTGATAGTATTCGCTAAACAACAAAGAATCGGAACAAATCACAACGGCTTGTCGACCAGGAAGATGCGCACCATCGGGAAATTGGTAAGTGAGACCCAACTCGCGGAAATAGATGCCCGTCAAGTCCACCTCTGCATCGCCGTTGTTGGTGATTTCGACGAATTCGAGGTGGTCGCCGTCGATGCTC
>Ga0247610_10000319_pt1 | contig 74007 bp, 139 predicted proteins | sample 174DNAGHGhighgp2_FD_193483 | JGI IMG/M metagenome (GOLD analysis project Ga0247610, IMG submission 193483) | Sheep rumen microbial communities from Palmerston North, Manawatu-Wanganui, New Zealand - 1742 DNA GHGhigh gp2 | ecosystem: Host-associated > Mammals > Digestive system > Stomach >...
CCGTCCTCTTTCTTTGAGTAATCGTTCTTATCGAGGTAGTAATCAACTGTTCCGTCAGATTTCAGCATACAAGGGCGAGGCATGAAGAAAGCATTTTCCCAAGAGCCGTAAACAAACTTGTCATTAGCGTAGTCCATGTAAGCAGGTGTCATGCCTACTGCGTCCTCAAGGTAGGTAACTGCGTCATCTGCGTCCGTCTCGGCACTATCAATGTGGAACCCGTAGCATATCTTCTTTCCGTCCACCTGATAGAGAGTGTCGCCTATCTTGAGAGTAGAGAGCGAGGCGGAGGGCGTGCCGTCAGCGTTACCTTCAACGTATCCACTTATCTTATCACTCGACCAAGTAAGAGCCGTTGATGTAACGCCATCGTCAATAACAGAAGGCTCGTCAGAACTCGGTACAAGCACCCAGCTTGCCCCGTCAGATATAAACATATCCCCTGCTTTTGCAGACTGCGAGGCATAAGTGCCGTCTGTAATTACGATGTAAACAAAGCCTTTGTTGCTGTCGCTTGCCGTGGGGAGAGTTTCAATAGTACCGCCTGTGCCGAGAGTGCCTTTAAAGACCATAGGCTCAGGCAAGTTAGTGATCTCGGCAAGTGCTTCTTTCGCTTTCTTCAATGCGCCAAGAGCAAAAATAAATACTGTGTTAATATCCATTTCTTATTTACCCCCTAATTACCATTGAACGCTTCCGTCAGACTTAACCATTCCAACTTCCAAAGATGCAGTATAGAAAACAGAGTTTTCACTTATCTTCTTAACATCAGAAGGAAGTCCTACAATAGTAGGCTTATTAGTAACAACATTAGCAGGTACTTCATTCTTTGTATCTGCATATACAACGAGTTCAGCAGAGCCGTTCATCTCTCTCTTAATTCCTTCACACTTCAACATTGTTCTTATCCTCCTTTGAGAGTTAATTTAATTTTACTATATCCTATAAGATATAACTACTTAATCTTCGTTAATGTCCTTATCATAAGCAATAAGGCTAATATAAGTACCAATATTGCTATGCAGAAAAGTATCATGTTCCACTTCCTACTGTAATTTCATATGTCAATTTCATCGTCAAGTCTGCGCTCTTAGTAACCGCTTCTTCGAGTTCGAGGTTGTTTACTGTGCTTACATAAGGGAAGAATGTGAGAAGATTAATGTAACTTGCAGACGTACCCCAATTAGCACGGTCAGAAACAATAATAGAGCCTTTGCCCGTTGAATTAAGTGCATACTCACTAGCATCATTACCTCTACCTGTTCTATGAGCATATACCCGATAGAAATTACCATTGTGATAATAAAGAGTTTCAGCAGTTTCTAACGTACTTCCACCGACAGTCTTATACCAGTCGCCATTCGGAAGATAAATAATAGGTCCATTAGTCACTTCCGATAAAGTGCCAAGCGGATTATCATAAGCAGTTACATCAGCGTCGTTATTGCCGAGCAGATTACACTTAACTATCTTATTTCCCGAACAACCCCATATATAGTTGCCGATAATAATGAAACAGTCTTTCCTCGGGTATCTATCTGTCCTGTAAGCAGAAGCAAAGTAATTGAACGTAACTCCCGAATAGGTGTGCGAAGTTACTGTAACGGTATCGAGGTCACTCAACGCAATAGCATAGTCTTTGAGGTTGCCCGTGTTATATTGGAAAGTAATCAAGTGAATTGTGCTGCCTGTGAAGCATACGGTCGCCGTTGCCTTGTTATAATTATCCACCGTCTGTGAGATAGTATGTGTTTCAATAAGTTCCGCTATATATCTTTCGTCGGTAAGATGCAGATGCAACGTAGGCACACGGTACACCTCAATAGTAATCGTGCCACTATCATAATCAATGAAATAGCCTCGCTCATTAGCAAAATCAATTATCTGACATTTTCCGAGCGTGTCAGCATCACTGTCATACCAACCATAAGTACCACTTCCGCCAAGACGATAAGAAGCAATAGCATCTGTATCGGGAATAGCAGAAGTCGTACCTAGCTCCGTCTTTCCAAATTCAGCTCGGGTACAACAGACCGAGGCTATAGGACCGTTGCCGTAGGCTGTTCCCCAGTCCCACACGTTCCTTATACCATTAGTGATAAGACCGCTTTCTATCTGATTAAAAGTACCCCTCTTGGAATAAGTACCCGAATAGCTGTCATTACCTGCCTGTGCGGTAACCTCGCTATCTCCTGCTATCATAGAAAGTGTAGGATCATTAGCCTTATCAGTAAGCAAACAACCATTAAAGAACTGCGATAACGGAAGCATTTTCGTAGGCTCAATTAACTGATAAAAATTTCCTTGATGAAGCAGGTCATTTATCCAAGGCGTGATATTGTTATGCTTTTCTACTCGCTTAACAACTTCTCTCTTAACCTTGTTATTGATCTTCTTTTCTCTTGCAAATTCAAGAATTGTATTTCCTTGTAACATATCTACCTCCTGTTATGTTGAAGATTTGGTGTAACGAATAATCAGTCTTTCTGTTAAATTAGATACTGGGGGATAGTTACTTTCAACCAATGAAGCACCTTTAATATGACCGCCATCCAAAGTGAAACGAAGTATAAAATTTGTGTTCGGACACACTCGTACAATTTCTGCGGAAATAAGCAAATCAATATCCGAAGGCTCATTGTTCCAAGGTATAGTTGCCCAACTCGTATTATTCAACTGTACCTGTGTATCGGTTTCAAGAACAATCTCATACACAGGAGAGCCATTTATCCAAGTGCCGACCACTTGTTCCGTTGTAGAGTACGTATGACTGCCGCCGCCACCAACAGAGCCGTTCTTCCATTTCTGCGCTGTGGCATCATAAACAATGCCCTGTCCATTTGCAAGAGTTTGAGAATCGATATCTACATCGTTAAGTGTATCAAGGCTCTGTCCGCTTCCCTGCGCCAACTCGTTGATAGCACCAATAATATTTTTTACTGTCGTGTGAAGGCTCGAAAACTGCAACGTATTAAATAGGAAATTGGCAATAGTACCGAGTGTAACCTTTCTCGATACATAGCCTGTTTCTGTCATAGCATTAGGCAGAGCAGTTTCAAACAGATCACTTGCACTCGTGCTTTCGGCAGTTGTCAGAGCCGATATTTCTCTTGTATCGGGCATATCTTTATACCTCCGTTAATCTTACGTCACCTTCTTCGGTAACTCTTGTGTTTCCATCTTCCGTAACTCTAGTGTACTGTAATGTCTGTGCGGTCAATACCTGCGTATCAACAAGAGGAGCAACCTCAAGACCGAATGTGAACGGCTCGAATGTATCGCTTACCGTGATATTCGGGTTAACTGCTATCTTACTGATTACAGGTGTATCGACGAATGTAGCCGTATCAAGACCGAATGTGAACGGTTCAACTTCCTCATAAATCTCAAGTTCTCCGTTAAACTTATCTTGAGGTTCAAGATTTTGTCCTTGAAGTAATGCGTGTAAATCGCCTGTATTGATAGTACAGTCGCCACTATTAACCTTCGCCCACACTTCCCACTCATGCGTACTTCCTGCTTCTACTTCTTGAAGCCAAAATTGAGTGTCCCAAGTATGATACCCGTCCTCTCCATAGGTATGTGTAGGCTCATAATCAAACTTTGTTCCGTCAAAATAGTAATTAAGTGTTACTTCTTGATTCTCGTTAGCAAGTTCATTAAGCCACTTAAACTCATGCCAAAGAGTAACAGTAGTTGTACTGCCAACAACAAATCGTATGTGATATAACTGCTTAAACGTAGTTGTTAAACTTTTAGCACTACCATTTACATAAGTGTAATAAGTAAACTTACTTGCTTGTTGATCTTTACCTAACAGTCTTGTGCTTCCTATATCTGCCGTACTTACACCGGACATATAAGGATTAACACCCTTACTTACAAGCGTCATTCCACCACCCCAAGTCCACTCATAACTTGTGATAATGGTTTGAATTGTATCTCCGTCAATAGTCGTAAGTTCTATTGTATCTCCAACATCAAAAGACGGATCATCAACAGTGTTTATTTCAACAGGGGTATAAACAAGATTACTGATTACAGAGAATATAGCATTAGTCTGTGCTTGTAATACTTCATCTATACCATAATCCCATGCAGGTGCATCGGGAATTTTCATGTAGTTTCCTGTCTGGTCGCCTGTAAGTCTAGCCGTATAAGTACCTTTAGCACTCGTTACAGAAAGAGCAACGTATTGGCACTCGTAATCTGCGATAGTAATGTCATACCAGTCACCTGCCGTAAGTTCATCGACAACAATATTGTTATACTTGAATAACTGCATTTGTCCTGTTCTATCATCTCTAGCAGAACAACCTAAACATTGACATACCGCTTTTAACATATCTCTGTATGTCTGTAAGCCACTCGTACTATCAAAGTAAAGGTTAGTAGTTGTATTTACAAAAGCAGATAATGAATCCTGTGTAAATGACAGAGGATAATTACAAATCTGTGAGATAAAAGAAAGAATATCCCACGGTTGTCCCGATACCGCATCAGACAAAAGAGGTGTATCAAGTAAACGCATATCATCATAAGCAGTAAACTTAATAATATCTCCCTGTCTTTCTGCGTCAGAAATAGTAAACTGTCCAAGGTGTACTACTTTATAAGAACCATTTACCAATATCTTATAATCAAGAACAACTCTTGCACCAAAGAACGCATAACGTGATTTATCAGTAATCAACTGCATCTCAAGTTGGTCAGAATATACACCGCCAAACTCTAAATCATCTCCGTCTATACATTGTCTTGAAATAGTACAAGTCTTTTCGGGAATGATAGCAGGAGTAATAAGTAAAGAGGTATTATCAGAAAAGGTAACAGTACCATAAACCTCGTCATAAGGCTTATCAATACTTCTTATAGCGGTCTTATAATCACTCGTTACGTTCTGCATAATTTATTATAACATTGTTCCTCTTATAATACTTCTTTGAGTATTATATCGGTCATTCGCTCTGCCTATTTCTTTATCGCCTATCTTCAATTCCTTATTATTAACTGCACTTACTACCTGCATTACTGCATCTACGATAGCCTCTGCGTAAGGCGCAAATTCTTCTCCAACTGCCTGCTTAATCGTATCAAGAGGTGCTTCAATGTTCGTACCACTTCTTTGATCTCCGAGCACCGCCAGGAATTGATTATTCGGAGGAATAACTGCACCTTGAGCAAGAGCCGGAATACGAGGTAAAGTGATCGTAGTTGGAGTTACATTTGCTATTGATCTGCCTGCTAATCCGGCAATACCACCGATAGCAGAATTATTAGCAAGTTCTGCTAATCCTTGAATACAAGAATTAAGGAATGTTTCAATAGCACTAATACAAGTATTCAATGCTCCTCTTATATCTCCGCTAAACAGTTGAATAACGAAAGTTCCAAACGATTCAAAGTTAGACTTAATAAGTTCTACACCTCTAATAATCGTATCTTTAAAAGTAAGCCAAAGTTCTCTTACAAACAAGAATACGACAGAAAACTTTTCACTAATTGTTCCAAGTGCAGTTACAATAGCAATCTTTGCTAATTCAAAAGCTTCTTTAAATTTGCCCGTAGAGCTTATTGCAAAACTGATCCAATAGATTAATGTAGGGAAAGCACCGCCAAAGAGCATTTGTAAATGTCCATACAGTCCTACTGCTCCCTCTGCACCGTCATCAAGACCTGCTCTGAATGAAGCAAGTGCTTCAACTGCGCCAACAATAGCACCACCAATTAATACTACCGCTATTGCTATCGGAGGAAATGCCCCTGCAATAGCAGCAAGTTCAGTAGCAAGTGTTCCTGTCGTAATAAAAGGCAACAAAGTTGAAATAAGAGGGAAAGCAACCGACATAGCACCGGATATTAAGGAAATGCCACCTGCTATTGAAGCAATAACCGCTGCCAAGGCAAGAAGATCGGGCAACAAATCAACTGCACCCTTAAACATATCCTCAATGCCAGATGCACCTTCGGGATTACCTTCTTTATAACCCTCCCAAAGTTCTTTGAGTGCTTCCTTAATCTTATCCCAAAGTTTAGACAAACTTTCCTTTAATGAAGATATGTCAATGTTCTCTATTAATTGACCAATACCCTTGCCAAGTTCTTTCCAGTCTGCTTCTCCAATAACTTTTCCGAGCATATCTATCATGCCCTGTGCAATCAGAGTTACATCTTGTCCGAGCATTTGCCAACCATTCAAGCCGGTATGTTCAACTTTTGCGTCAAATTGAAGAGTACCCTTACCACGAGTAATAACAACTTCCTCACTCATTTGTTCAAGGAAGTTATTAAAGCCCTCTGCAATAGATTCTCCCCAAGAAGCGAAGTCTGCTTTAGTTAAGAATCCCCATGCTCTTGCAATAGCACTCTTAAACAAATTACCGAGTGTTTCTCCAAGTTTAGGTACTACCATAGGAATAGCAGTATTTAATGCACTTGCTATCTGCTCTCCTATCTTAACCATTCTATCCGGTGTAACTATCTCGTCTATAAAATCAAGAGCAAGTACAATAGCTGCACCGATAGTTCTTCCAAAACTTTCTCCAAGAGTATCAACAGACAACGCACCGTCAAGGAATGTTCCTATGAGGTGTGCTATCTTCATAACTAAATCTCTACCTTCGCCTGTAAGCCACTCATAAGCATGATCTAAAGATTCCTTTAAACGAGTAGCAAATAATTCTCCAAGTTCAAAAGCATCTCCCGACTTCCATGCGTCACGAAGCATCTCGATAAGTTTGTTATAAGGTGTCTGAATCCTCTCAAACATCGAGTTAGGATCAAGAAGGTCGTCCGCACCTCCACCACCGCCTCCGCTTCCGGAAGGTGTCTTATCTTCATCAACGCCAAGTACATTAAGATCATCAAAGGCAGCAAGTCTATCATTAAGTTCTTCTTGTGCTTTTGCCGCCTTACCTGCACCGCCTGCTGCATCTTTCAGACTATCAGCATAATCTCCGGCATCTACTCTTAATGCCTGTAATACTGTACTCTGTCCTGTAAGAGCTGCCATAAAACGAGCAATAGCATTACCTACACTAGCAAGCAAGTTCATAAAACTTACAAGGATAGGATAAACTGCGTTAATTATAGGTGCAAAAGCTGCCGCCCATGCGTTCTTGAGAAAAAGCAGAGAACTTCTTAATTCTGTAATAGCCGTATTTGTTTCATTAGTAGCACTCTCAAATTGAACAAGATTTTTAAGTCCTTCGGCAATTCCTGCTCTTAACTTACGATATAAGAAAAAGAAACTTCTTACACCGAAGATGTACTTTGTAAGCATTGTTAAAGTACGCTTAAGATTTTTGGTAGAAAATGCCCTATCTGCATCTTTAGCAAGACCTTTATAAATACCACTAAAGAAAGACTGTATACTCTTTCCGACAGACTTAAATACAGAATAGATTTTCTTTGCTGCACTTACGGCTATGCTACCTAACTTCTTAAAGAAACTGATAACATTTTGAATACCTCTCTCAAGAACCTTCATTCCTTGAGAAGCCAGGTTCATAGCAGTTCTTGTATGAGAAACAAAAGAATCTATTTCAGCCTGTGTTCTCCTTAATGCTTCCTGTGCATTATTAAGTTCATTATCAAGCAAAGATGTACCTCTGCCTGTAACACCTGCGTTTCTTAATTGCTCTATACGTTCTTTAAGTGCAGACGCATAACGCATAAGTTCTATAATATTCATCTTGGCGGTATCTGCGCCAAAATCAATACCGGAAAGACCACCTACTTGATGTAATGCGTTTAAAAATTCTTTAGTAGCATTGGTAGCGGAAGATTCTTGCATAGCAAATTCTCTTGCGCCTTGAGTTGCCTTTTCCTGTTCAGCATTATATTTATCGAGAGAACCGCTTAATATATCTGTATTTGAAATAAGAGATTTTAATATTCCATATACATTATTTAAGTCTTTCCCTGCTGTGTTTAACGCCTTTAATCTACGGAGAGATTCAGTAAATCCATAAGACTTTTCTCCGTTCATTATGGTCGTTTGTTCTTGACCACGATTATAGGCTTGCATAGCATTAGTCGCCCATTTTCTAACTGAATCGGGCGTAGTAGCTTTATTTAAAGCCGTTTCAATCTCTTTGGTATCTTTTACTATTCTTTTTGTGGCAACGTCAAATTCAGTTACTAGATCGCCTAGTCCTGCCTTTTTAGCATCGACTTTTACTTTCTTGGCAGCTTCCTCTAATTCTTTGAATCCTTGGATCGCTTTAGCGTTCAGTAATTCGGCTTCAAATGAAATCTTGTCACTAGGCATAGCACATTACCTCTTATTCCAAAGTTCTTGCAGTAATGCGTCATCTTCTTTTTCTTGTAACGTGCGTCTATCCCAATTAAAGTATTGAGGATTATCACGCCTAAATTCTTGTTCGTACTTCTCTAACTTTTTGCCTTTAACTATCTTGCTTCTAATACCAACAACAGTTGATAGAGGAGATTCCCCTATGGCACAATAATAACCCATAAACGTCCACCAATGACAGTATTCAACGCTACGAATTTCTGTGTTTGCAACATTGTTGATAGCAGAAGAGATTAATTGTTCATCATTATCCCAGTCTATTAATTTGACATTAGTATTTGCACCTGGAGAAGTCTGACCGCAATTAAAGAAGTTAAACATTTCTTCTGTTAATGCGGTCAACTCTTCTTCCGAGCAAGCAAATAATCTTTTAACATCATCAAATTCAGTATAAAAGATAATGAGTGAAGTAAGTATTCTTTCTTGTTCCGATAACTCTACATCATTTAAAACCGTAAAAACGTCCAAGACCATACGATAATCTCCTTTATTGCGTATGGAATAGACGTTTTCATTTACGGTTATTGTTATCGGTAACTCATACATTAGTTGTGATACTTCTTTGTGTATTTGCTAGTGTGCTTTGCAGCCTTTTTCTCAAACTTCTTAATCTCGTCCTCAAATCCTGTTGTATAAAGCTTTGCAAGAGTTCCAATAATCTTCTCATATCTAAACTCTCCATCAACAGGATCAAACATATTTCCGGACGGGGCGCATACTTCCGATACGTTACTGTCAAACAGATAATCCATAAGACTACGCATCTTTGTATCAATATCTTCAAGGAAATCGGCAACTGTACTAATCTCCTCGTAAGTATTTTCTTCCTTTTCAAGATCGGGTAATTCAGTTATCTTCTTTGAAGCTTCTTCTGCAAAATTACGAAGTTTAGAGATAACTTCTTTATAGCGGACATAGATATTCATGTCAGAAATATTAAGTTCCAACATTCTGTTGAAGTCGCCACCTATTCTAAACTTCTTCTTTTCTACAAATCCAAGATCAATATCTTGTATCTCTTGATCCTTAATAGGTGCAGATTCTACGATAGCTTCTGTTTTTGCTCTTTTCTTTGTGTCATCAATCATTGTACTTTCTCCTTTTAAATAAAATACGCCCGACACGGCATATTAAGTCATGTCGGGTCGTATCTTAATTATATCAAAGTTGAACGTCTGGAGTGAACGTAAAGTCCTCGGAAGTCTTATCAACAGTACCATTAGTAATGTTGTTAGAGAAATATACCGAAATAGGCATATTTACATTAACATCTCCACCGATAGAGTTGTATGTGATAGTACACTCAATGTGCTTCTCACACTCATAACCGCTTGAGGAATCGCCTACGAAAGCAGTAATAACATAAATCGTGAAGTCAGAAAGCTCTGTAAGGGCATTTCTCTTACGAATGTCATTCAGCTTCTCGCCAAGCAACGAATCGCCAAGAATGAGGAAAGGATCGAAGTCCTGCTGCGGTTGTGTCTTGTTGAGGTCAGAATAGTTGATTCCAAGAATATCCGTTGTGGTGGAAATATCGTTGTTGTACTCGATAGAGGAATCTTCTGTTCTTCTACCAAGAAGCTCACGATTTACCTTGTAGGAAGTTGTACCCTCGGTAACGGTAATCTCTCCGTTATCATCCTTCCACTCGGCTACTGTCATAAGCAACTTACGTTCTGCTCTCTGATGCTTGTTAAGATTAAACTTGCTTATAGCCATAATGCTTTTCTCCTTTCTTATGACCACATAACTTTTGTATAGTCTATATAATCAATCCGTATCTCCATGCTATATAAAGCAAGAGCAGGAGTGATTGCAGTATTGATTCCGTCTACTGACGGGTTTTCGGCGGTTGTTACCATTTCTTCGATGACACAATCCTCTCCGAAGTTAGGGAAATTATGAGCTTCCCCCTGCTCGTTTATCCAGTCCATAATCTCCTGTATATCAGCAAGATCATCAAGATTTTCATTAGTAAGAATATCTTTCGCTATTGCCATGTCAGTAATAGACTTGGATATTACCATGTGTAAGGTATAACTCTTACGAACACTTCCGTCTATAAAGGGTTTATTAAGTCTTTTATCGTTATCCTCTGTTAAGAATTGAATAGTATCATTCTTTGCATTAACGAAGTTAATAAAGATAGGATTACTCTGTATATCGGGATATGTAGCGAGAAATGATAATACCGCTTTGTTCTTATCAACAGTAGCCATTAAACGTGATACCTCGCTCCAGGAATACTCTCTCCGATAGCAACTTTCAACACTTCCATTATCTTCCTACGCATAGGGTTATATACCCACGATGTTTTTCTTGCCTTTTCAGTCCAATGGTGTGTAGAACCTGCCGTTGTATAACCTTTTACATAAGCAACCTTGCCTGCGTTCTTCCCTTTTGAATAGACAACATAATGAGGTTTTCCAATATGGTGCATATCAGAAGCATACTTCTTCTTAACACCTTTTGGAGTACGCCATACATCTGTATAAAGACTATTGCCTTTAAAAACAGGATATACCGGCTCCATAGCAATACCTTCCCATTGATAATGAGCATACTTATTTGAAGGATTCTTTACACCCCATATTACAGTTACTCTGTTCTTACCTACATAGGCTCTGTAACCTCTCTTCAATGCTCCCGTATCTTCCGGTGCAAAAGTTCCCATAGCTTCTGCGGTAATATCCCCAACCTCTTTCCATACGGAATCATCGGGACCTTTTTTTAACTGTGCAATAGCACGAGCAAAGAAATCAGTATTATCAAGTTGAATCTTTAAACCATCACTCATAATACTACTCTCCTATTACTCTGTAATGCTCCATACCCATTCCTGTGCCTGTATTGATTACATAAGAATCAATCTCTACACATTCAAGAAGTTCTTTATACTTGCTTACAAGATCAGTCGATCTCTGCCCGTCTGTGTACTCGTCAATAACATCATCAACTTCTCCGAGAATGATAATATCCCCTGTTGCAAGAGTGAAGTTCTTTGACTTATCTTGCAAAGCTCTCCATTCCTGTTGGTAAAGGAATCGTTCATCTTTAGGAATACGACATATAACGTGCTTCGTTTCCAATTCAATACCCGATACCTTTACGGAGTATTTACCTACATAGTAAGTAGTATTGTCATACTTCCAAAAGCAGTTATTAAGTACAGTTCTGTACCATGTAACTCTCTGTGTAGATGGATCAACATACTTATTGTAGATAGTAAGGGTTTTATCCCACCAAGGAAAAGGAAAATTATTATTCATCTTCGTACAGTCCTCGGTAGAGAATCTTTCGTCCTGCGCTGTTCATTACACCATTAAGATAACGCTTAATACAGTCATCTATTTCCTGTTTAGACTTCTCGTACAAAGCATTACCGGAAAGAACCGCATAAGTAGCAGAAACACCGTCATTAGCCTGTGACATAAGTTGTGCATTGGTATTAATACCGCCTGTACTGCTTACATCGGGAGTAATGATACTAGCCTTAACCTCAAGTAACTTAATGAGTTGATACATACAGATTTTTACTCGTTCCATAACGTCCTCTGTACGCCACTTCTCTTTCCAAAGTCTGTTAAATGTGTACCAATCAATATACCCTTGAGCGTCAATAGCAAGAGAATTAAAGAGGGCTTCGTCAGTAATCTTACCGCCCATTTCAGTATATTCAGCAAATGTTAAGTATTCTACCATACGAAACCCTCTCTTATTTGTTCTCTTTACTCTTCCGTTGACTTCCTACGAGTTCTCTTCGGCTTATCTTCGAAAACGATAACGGGTTGTGTTTGTACCTCATTGAGTTGTGACTTCAAAGATTCGATTTCTGCTTCAAGAGCAGCGATCTTGTTCTTCAATGCCTCATTCTCTTTCTTGGCATCTACACAAGCCTTTTTCAAAGATTCTGTATCTGTCGGTACTGCCTCTTTGAGAATCTTGCCGTCAAGTGTCTTGGCGGTAAAACCCTTGCTTACATAGTAGTCCATTTGAGATTTGTCAACTCGGAGAACTACATTACCCTTAACGACTTTAATAATGTTCATAACTACCTCTTATCAAGACGTTGTTCCAGAACCCTCTGCGACATTGAATCTGATAGCACCTGCCTGCTTGTTCAGAATGAATACGTCCTCGTGAGATTCCTCATAGTAGTAATACTTACCCTCTGTAACTGCGGAAGGTGCAGTAAGGTCAGCAAACTCATAGGAAACAGGAGTAATAACTGCCATAGGGTGTACGAGGAACATATTGATTTGAAGTGCATCATCATCAATCGCCCAACCCTCTGTGAAGTCATAAGCAGTTTTCATAAGAGTTGCAGGTACAGGAATGATCTTAACCTCGTCAAGTCTGTTTACTCTACGATCAATAGCATTAGGTCCCGATGTAATATCCATAGAACGAGAAATGCCGTCAGCCTTTGCAAGCATCTTGTTTACTTCGTGTGTAACGTAGAGGATTCTGCCGTTAGAGGGAACTCTCTCATTATCCATTTGAAGCATAAGGTTATCAAATACCTCAAGGATATTATTAACTGTAAGAACAGTTGTGTCGGGAGTTCTTACGTTACCCTGCTCGTCCTCAACAAGACACCAGTCAGCGAAAATCTTGGAAACTGTATAAGCGTCCATTTCCGGAAACTTCTGTGTCGTATTGAAAACAGATGTGATGTTAGAGATAGAAGCAACAAGATTTGTTTCATCAATATCTCTAGGGTGTACGAGCGTTGACCACTTTCTCTCGTTAGAAAGTGTCTTTTGCTCCCATGCGTTATCGTAGTTTCTCTGTGCAGTACCGATAGAATCACGGCTTGCATTTGTTCTACCGGAAGTTCTGATAGAAGGAATCTCGATAGTCTTTGAGGAAGTCCAACGATAACGGTTGTTGTTAGGTGTGGCGTAGAGATCGCCAAAGTTGAGCATATAAGGAAACCATTGTGACAGTTCTCTTTGATACTCGTCAGCGTAACTTACTGTGCCAAGATCGGAATGTTTTGTGGACATAGTTATAATTCTCCTTTACTCTTTTTTGTCCATAGGTCTTATAGGTGTGAAGTTAAAACCAAAGATATTCTTTGATTCACTTCCGGAATTTGTACCGCCTGTGGGACCAGCAAAGTGAGGCTTCGGTTGAGCAGGATTATTAGCCGGAGGGGGAGGTGTATTTCCACCTTCATCTTCCTTTACGAAAGCATCTGCATTATCCTTTGAATAGGATTCTACAAAATCTTCCGCACCCATGATCTTGCCATTGTCGAACTTCAAATTTGCGCCTATCATAGCGGTTGTGAAGTCCCTTCTCGCTGCATTAGACGAAAACTTTTTGCCATTAGCAAATTCTCTACAAGCAAATTCATACTGTTGAGAAGCAATTTGCTTTTGATAAGCTTCCATATCGGTTGTGTATCTTCCTTGAAGTGCATCAAAATCAGACTGTAACTTTGATAGCTTCTCTGCATCTGTTCCTGCACTTGCCAACTGCTTCTTGAGATTTTCTAAATCGGTATCTCTCTGTGCAATAGTAGAATTAAGTTGCTCGATAGACTTATCCTTTGCGCCAAGTCCGTCATCATACTTATCCTTGCTTACATACTTTCCTTCGGAAAGATCAGTAAACTTTGCACCGTCAGCCTTTGCAAATGCTTCAAACTGTGCGTAGGTAAGAGTTCCGTTTTCTCCCTTGTCAAAAATGTCTTTAATGTTCACGAAAAGTTCCTCCTAAAACATTCTTTATATCTGCTTCGTTTTAAATCTGCGGTTGCAGTTCCGCATGAATGTATCGAGATTTTAACGTCCCTCGACAAGACTATATAAAAAGGCATTATGCCTAATTATCAAAGAACTTATATTGTAATTTTACTAAACATAAGTAAAAGAATCAACATTATATACAATGTTTTAGTAATCTTTTACCCGTATTCTTTCAAGTTTAGCAGGTAAACCACATAGTCTGCTAAACTGCTTATACTGTGTTGTTAATGATCCTACTCGATTACGGGAAGTAAACATATCCGCTTGTTTACCCAAAGATTTACTAAATAAATATTTTTCTTTAGCCTGCCTAATCTTTCTTTCATAACGTCTTTGTATTTGGGAACACTCATAAAGGGTATAGTGTTTACCGCTAGGGGTAGTATAACCTCTTTCGTTATCTTCAAGTATCTTATCCAACTGTTCTTGAGTATATTCCGGTTCTTTCTTGCCTATCTTTATATTCATAAAATAGTGACGGCAATTATACTGATAAATTTGTCTTTCGAAGCCGATATAATGATTACCTTGAACGTCCTCAAAATCCTCTGCACTTTGCATTTTATCTCTGTTTTCAAAAGTAAACTGATGACCTTGAGCAGGAGCATGATCGGGTGCAGGTGCTACATGAGCAGACAATTCTACACCGTCAGCACCAAACTGCTTACCCATAGTGTCCTGTACTCTCTGAATGAGATTTTTAATGCTCTCCAGGATATTAAATCTTACTGCTCTTACTGCGCTTTGTAATCCTCCGTTCACTTCATATCTAACACCACTATCAAACAACTGTGATTCTGTTCTTTGCATAGCAACATCAAAAAGGTTTTCGGGTACATTACTGTAACTTCTTGCTTCGTTGATTACAGAACGATAAGCGGACTGTAAGTTATAATTCTGCATATAAGAACTGTTAGATAAATCACGCATAGTAATAACAGGACTATCCGTTAAAGTGGTAAAACTGCCCTGTGCTTCGTTTATCATTCTGTTAGTGAGTTCTACTATTTCTTCATTTTGTGCCAATGCTAATTGAGTTTCATAGAAAAGCAGACCTTCTCCGTAGATATACTCTACTATCCACCACCAGTCTTTCTTAATTCTCTTCTTTTGATCCCGTCTAAAAGCGTTATATTCATCTTCTATAAGACGAATATCACGCTGCATGGTTGCTACTTTATTAAGAGCGTCTAGTTTATCAAAATCGGCAAGCTTGCTTATCCTATTCGCAATAATACTGATTACGGATAGGCTAAACTCCTCTTGCCGTTTTGCGTAAGGATAAAGTATATTCTCAATTTGCTCATCATTAAGCATTAGCTATACTGATTATCTCCACTCTTAAAGTTATTATCTCCGTCCTCATTCTTCGGACTTTCTTCTTTCTTGCTTTCTGGTGCTTGCCCAAGCATCTTCATTTCAGTAACATTCTGTTCAACTGCTTCAAGATTCTCCTGTTGAATACGAATGAGTGCTTCTTTAGCCTGCTTTTCGGTTTCTCCAAAGTACCACATACGAGTTTCCAACCTGCCTGCAAGACCATTGTTCATAAGAATCATTCTTCTCGAAAGCTCTGTGTCCTTATCAACAAGAATACTGTCGTCCCATTCAAAAGACACTTCATATTCGCCCTCTTCTGTAATCTCATAAAGGGTACAATAAGCGTTCATTACATAAACTGCATCTTCCAATGCTTTTTGTGTAGCTTTTTGAATATCGTGGTTAGTTTCGTAATTCCTGGTTCTTTGAAGCATAAGTTCCGTGGCGGTTTTTGCTTCTGCCATAGTTTCATCAGATAAAGTACCTCTTGAAAGACCAACCTTATCCTCTATTCTCATAAGCATCATATTAAGACCATGAATAAGGGATTGATCTCTTAAATCGGGAGAAAATACGTTGTAAGTATTTTCGTCATTAAGATCGACCTTACGATAAAGTCTTTGTTGAAGTTTACCCATTACAGAATTACCGCTATCGGGATCATCGGGATTATCAATGTATCTCAAGGCATCTCTATCAATGTCGATAGCAAGTTCTCCTGCTTCAAACTCCCAAAGAAGTCTTGAATACTGCATATCAGCATCTTCGATAAGAGAAGTTGCTTTAGAAAAACCACTAACACCAAGAGGACTTTTTCTATCAATAGTATTAGCTTCCGGCATCTTAAAATAAGCGAACATAAGCCTATCTACATCTTCAATATGAGCAACAGGGGTAAACAATTCCCACCCAGGTACAGACTGCAAAGGCACTTCATCTCCGAGATATTCAGCAGGATTATTACCAATACCACTCTTAAAAGCCTTATTAATAACAGTAACAGTATTCCCGTCTAATTTGTGATACTCAAGTCTTGAATAAGTAGTATCTTTATCATACTTTCTTTGAATAAACGCTGCTTCTGTCAACTTGCCGTTTGCATCAAACGAAAGAGGAAAAAACTCATTAGCTTGAACATAATCAAATTCAATATCGTAAGAAGTTCCAAATTCCTCTGTTTCAGACTTGCCTGTAAGCATATCTACATTACCGGAATTAACCTTAACTTTTCTTTCAACAACATAAGGCTTAATAACAAGACCACCAAGAGCAATTCCATACTCTAACTGTTCTCTCAAATTATCTTTAATCTTCTGATATTGCTTATTAAGATATTCTGCTCTCTTTGTAGAGCCTTTCGCAACGTCCTGTACTACCACATGAGTAGCAACCATAGGTTCTGCTTTTCCGTCTGTGCCAACATTATTAGGATTCATGTAATTAGGGGTAACGGGTTCAACCTCTTTCATAGGTGCGGTAACTTCACTCTCAAATTCCACAAGAGCAGTTCTAGCCTTTTCACTAGCAATTAATTGAGGTAAGCCAAGAGAACGAACGGTAATAGGATCATCGGGTGTTCCTTTTCTTATCCAAAAAGCCTTATCCTCATACATATCTGACCAAAGATCAATAGCTTTCATCATCTTATCGGAAACGGCAGGTGTAACGTGTAATACTTCTTGAATAGTTTTCTTACCTATCATTTTGCTCCATATCCCCTTTATTTTATTTATTACTTGATTAAGTAGTGACATTCGACAGTTCCCCGTTCTTTCTTTTTCTCTTCAACGGCTACGAATATATCCATATTCTGTTCAGGTCTTACTACCTTAAATTTAACATTCTTTTGAGAAATAATCGACCTATAAGAAGTAACATTAGGGAATCCTGCCTTTTTAAGTTCTTTAAGAACATCTTTAGCAGCATCTACATGAGAATATTCCTCTAATTTCCAATCAAAAGGCATAAGACAACGAATAATAGCAGTATCAACTGCTTTACGATCTAATTTCTCTGTTTGAATATAAGCAGAACTTCCATATAAAACATCATCAACATCTTGTTTCTTGGGTTTTCTGAAAGGGATTCCTTTATCATGGCTCATTTTTGTACTTCTCCTTTTATTAGTGTCCTCTTCTATTTGCATATGTTTCAAGTGCGTATCTGCAATTATGAACTACAATGCCATTAGATAGTACAAAATTGTGGAAAATTGGCACTTCTAAATCATAAACAGGCAGCATCTTATCCGTTTTCTCAACAGATTTAACTCTACAACATTCATCTATACAGGCTATTGTATCTTCCGTAGTTAAATCTCCTGCCATCACATAACCTCTGTTAGATGTAAGAATCCTATGATTATCCGTACATTCAACAAAACGTCCGTCAAGCAGCCATACTTTATATATTTGAGCATTTTCAAAAGTCAGCCTACAATGAATATACTCTGTTTCTACGACTGTTTTTGTATTAATATCATAAGCAAACAGAGTTCCCTCTGTACCCACCATATCTTCTATCTTTTTATATCCGTCAGAAGTAAAAACTTCGGTATTTCCTACCAAACAGGCATCAATACTGTGGTTATTCTCGTCCGGATATGCAGAAATGAAATTACCGTCCCTATCTCTTTCGTACTCATAATTAACAAATTCGTAATATGTTTCGGGGCATCTTTTCTTATCTATATAAATATGTCTTAAACCTTGTAACCACTTAATACCATATCTGACGCTATCGGGACCTTTTTTAGCAGGTCTTATAAAAGCACCATAAGCTCTAAAGTCTGCAATAGACTTTTCTTCTGCACTATCTGCGATAACAAGTTCTGTCCTCTTAACCTTTTTCTCTTCGTCATACAGTTGTTTAAAGTTATCTTCATTTCTAGTCTTATAAGAAGTAAATTCATCAAAGATATAAAGGTCTAACTTCTTTGCATCAAAGTGCATACGGACATAACGGAAAGGATCACGGGCAAAACCCCAGTCTATTCCGTTATAAATATGGTCAAAAGATTTAACCATAGTATTAGGCATACGCAAATCGGAGGCATTTTCAAATACATCTCCTCCCGTACCCGTAGCAATACCCAGGTATTCATGTTCATAAGCACGAGGATTAATAGCCTTTAAGTCCTCCGCTTCTTCTATAAATTCATCTCCTAGCCAAATACGAGGTACATCAAGGTAATTATTCCTTACTACAAGTGTTCTCGCCCTGCTTGAAGCCTTATCTGCATACACATTCGCCCAATTATTCTTACTGATCGGAGGGTTAAATGTTCTAAAATCCCAATATTTATCTCCTCCACGCATAGTTGACTGCGTTACTGAACGAATCTCATTCTCACCGGAGAACTGATCTAACTCCTCAAACCATGTGATACCGATATAACCGAACGTAGGCTTGATAGATTTTACTTTTTGTGGATTATCCAAGCCTAAAAAGTATATTTTTTGCCCTGTCGGTTTAAAAATAATAGGATTTTGATACGCTTTAGGTATTAAAAAGTAGTCTGTTAAGCCTAATTTGCCTATTCCCCACTCAATTTGCGCCCTTATACTGTTCTGTATGGTATTTCCTATCTTACGAAAACACGCTGCATGAACACCAGGATTACTTATTACCAATAAAGGTATAACAATACCCACAAACGATGATTTTGTACTGCCTCTTCCTCCAAGGAAAGTGTAATGAACGTGTCCATGATTCAAAATATCCTCAAGGACTTTATCATACATAGGAATTATACAGTCTTGTATATCTACGTTAAAGTTAAGCATTACTAAACTTTTCCTTTATTACTGTTCGGCAGGTGTATTCTCCGATTCAGGTGTTCTAGCAGGACGGACGGCAACCATATTACAAGTGAAACCCTTACATCTCTTGCCTTGAGCATTAACAAAATAGATTTCATCCTGGCAAGAGCCAAAATAACCCTCTATCTCTTCCGTAGCATAAGGCAAAATAATAGTATGATTAGAAGGTGCAGTAACTTTCAACCAAAAATTCTCATACTCAACAGGATCATGCCCCTGTTCTACGCCAAAAGTATAATTATAATAAGTACCTATTATCTTTCTATGGAGAACACCGTCTTGAGTTCTTGTAGCTTCAAGATCAAGAACATCTCCTTTTCTCTTCAAGTTAGTAATAGGCACTTTATACTCTGTATTATCTATACGAATATATTTAGAAGGTGTAACAGACATTACTCTTCTCCTTCAAGCAAATCCTCTTCGGTAGGAAGATCGGGGGAAACCTTATCATTCTGTCTTGACCAATTAACAGTAACATTAATCTCATTGGCAGCAGCCCTGTCAGCAATAGCCTGCATATCTATCTGCCTCTTTGCCAAAGCATCAGCAGCTTTCATTCTATCCGCTAACGTAGCTTCAATACCAAACTGATCCTTAATCTCTCCACGCATAGCCTTTGTATAAAAACACATTATCTCTGTCGTAGAAGCAATAGCATCATTCTTAATGCCCTCTAACTGATTCTTTAGTTCCTGTTGTATCTTCGCCTTGCCAAGCAGTTTCCTGGCATACTGAATAGGGGCATTAGTTTCAAATCCGGCTTCCTTAACCGCCTTTGTCGCATCCCCATACTCTATATAGTAAGCAACAAACTTCTGCTCCCTTATGGATAACTTATATTCCCCTCTTTCTATCTTCGCCTTACTTGTCCTTGCCATAATCAACCATGCTCCTCATAATACTTTGCTTTCGCCTCTTCCCAAATAGGATTATCGTGAGGTATCTCCTCCCCACGTTTCTCGAACAGCAAATCCCTCAAAAAGAATGTTACCTGTATCTGTGAACAAGATGAAAATAACTCCACCATACTAGACTTTCCATCCTCTTCAAATACCTGCTTCTTTATATGATACCTCGTAACCGTCTTATGCTTATCCGCACTCCAAAATTGAGAAGTATTGATTACAATAATCTCCCCCTCATATATCAACGCCTGTTGAAGTTTCTTTATAGTTTTAGTCTGTCCACCTGCTCCCATAAAGTAAACTCCTAACTCAAATACTACCGCCAAGAAGTTAATTTCCCTGTCGTAAGTACTTAATATAATTCCTCTAGTAAATCAGAATACTGTAATCACTCTCTATCCTACTCGCTGCCAGTCATCGGTATCTCTACCTAATCCGTTGCCACTTTCGGTGACCTCGATTCAGCCTATCCTTCTTTACTATACCTAAAATATATCAAACACATTTCCAAATATCAAATTCATATATATTCCTTATTTCCCTACTCTCCACTCAAATATCCCCACTCTCCCCAATCACTCCCCCTCTCTCACTTTTCAAACTCGCCCCCACTTTATATATTTTTACCCCGTATAAAATACCAACTCCCAAGATCAACTCTCCCTCCCACATCCTCCCTCCTCAAAGGGTGTGTATCTCCCGTAATTGCTGCATCTGCGCCCCACTTTACTGTTTTTGGCTACACATCAAATTTGGGGTACGGGGGCACCCCCTGGCTTCAACCTCCGGCGCTCCCGTGCCCGTGTGTCCCCCTGTTTCCCCTCACCGTGTTTCCCCCTGCCTGTCTGTCGATCCGTGACAATTTAGGGCGTGGGGGTGTCGTGTGGGTGGGTTGTGGGTTGCTTTTTTATCCTGTTTCCTGTTTTTGTTTCACGCCTGTTAAATACCCCGTAGAATCACGCTTGTTTTGTGTTGGCAGTATAATTTCCTTTTTGTATTCTTACTTGATTAAATAAGGGCGTTTTCGTGCGTTATAGATAGCATTACTTTTTGGGGTTATTTCTTAAAATATAGGGGTTGTTTCTATCTATACATAATGCACAAAATAATTACATCATTTTTGGTGTTTTTATCAAGTGTTGATATTGGGGCGTTCTTGTATCATATAGTCAAGTTAGGTTTTGACGGGGGTTGATCCCGTGGGGCGTGGTGGCTCATTCGTACCTTTACAAGTTCATATATAGATGTCACTTATATGGTAGTGATTGCGCGCTCTGAAGGGGTTGACTTGTCCCTCCTTCGGTCTGTTGACGTGTCCAGATTTCAGAGTGTAGGCGTCCGAGAGGAAGAAGGATGATGTCTTTATTTGACTTTATACTTTAAGGGTCTTTTATGCCGTTAAGCGTGAATAATTAACGGCATTATAAAGCTTTTAAAGCTTATTTATTTTAAGGAGGTTTTACACCATGAAAACTACACTGACCAATATCAAGGCTTTTTATTGTGAGGATATTACAAGATACTCTGATTCAGATATACAGGCGTTAAAGAATGAAGAGCAATTTTTCCATCGTGTAGCATATTCTATTGGCGTTTATGGTGTTACAGGGTGTGTATTACAGGGACACAAAACAGGTAAGTTATATAAAATTACTTCTCGCAATTCTAATTTATTTTATCTTTATTAATGGGGGTTAATTGATTATGTATTCATTCTATACAAACGATAAAAACGGGGCGGTTTTAGTTTACTTCAACGGCAAGCTTAAGGCAGTTACAAAGGACACTAACAAGGCATTAACATATATCAATATTCATAATAAAAGGGGGTGCTGATTATGACACGAGTTATCTATTGTGACCATTGTTTAGATTATTTGAAATCATGCGGTTATAAGATTTTCAAGGGTTCTGTTATTGATTCCGATGAGGTTATAGATAATTGTTTGAAGTGTGAATTTTGCATGAATGAAGATTATGAGGATATTGAGTTAATTGAATGTTATGAGGAGGTTTAATATTATGCTAAAGACAAATTCAAAGAAGGCTATCGAGAACATAAAGGCATATATCGTGAAGGGTTTTGACGGTACAAATTACGAGCCTAGATTCAATTATATTGATGAGGCTATCGAGGACAATAAACACGGTGCAAACATTGACATTTTTTCACTTGTGGCAAATGCTATTTATAGTACTTTCGTAGATGAGTATATTCATGAGTACAACCGCAAAAGAAACAAGCAAGAAGTATTTATTGAATGGTGTACGTGTTTACCCTCGATTCTTGACACTTGTTACTACTATAACCGTTCAGCCGTTACGGATCTCGGAGACATTCTCGAACAAACAGAAGAAGAGCGTAACCGATATACAGAAGAACAGGCAGAAGAAACACTGTCAAGGCTTATTTATCGAGAGATTATTAAGGCAACTAAACATTAATAATTCCAGGTTTTAGCGGTATCCCTCAACACCGCTGCCATAGGCTTATAGCCTTAATTTACACCACATTATTAAGGAGGATTTTACCATGAAACAGTATATTTATGAATTGCCAAAAAAAAGACAGAATAAAATCCGTAAACAAGTTATTGAATGTTTGCATGGTATTGTTTCATCGGATCGTTTGGAAAGTGAAGTCAATATCATTATGACCGGAACTATTAACGATTTACGTTATTTGGAGGTGGAATTATGATAAAAGAAATTTGCCGGATTTTCTACGAACTGTATTTTGATTATTGCATGAAGTATAACGAAAGATTTTTGGAGGACTGATAATATGAATTTATTTAATTCGGAAAAATGGATTGAGCATAACGGATATTCTTTTGAGGTTACAAGCAATTCTATGGGCGTTTGTTTAACTTCTTACTTGCCTTATCATTGGAAAGTTTATAACGGATATTCATGGTTTGAAATGTTGGAAATGTTTACCCAGGAATTAAAGGAAATTGAGGAGGCTGCATAAATTCTATTATGGAAATTTATGTTGAAAATCAAGGAAACATTTATTAGAATGTTTATACACCACAAAACAAAACAGGAGGTTTTTACATGAACACTACAAAGCTTTATCAGATCATCACGGAAAACAAGGACGGAATCGAAGCAGGCGTATATGATGTACTGCTTGGAATCGTTAAGGAAGAACTTGCAAAAGAATGTGAAAAGGCAGCAGGCAGGAAGGCTAATGTCCGGAAGGCAGCGGAAAGAATGTTGTCTAAAGATATTACAAGGGAATATCTTACTAAAACGCAGGTTAGAACTATTAACGGTGTAAAGTATTACGCACAAATTGACGGCTTTAGAATGTCCTGGTCACCTATTGATTTTGGTTTTGGAACTTGCGAGGAAAATGAATCTATAAACTTTGAACGGATCATCGAATACAGATATAAGGAACCTGGAATCGTTAAGGTAAACAAGGCAGATTTGATGAATCATATTAAGACAATGAAGTATAGCGATTATGCCTGTCATGGAATTGTCCCTTATACAATTAAGTTTGGAAACGGGTGTGAAATTGACCTTAACCCAAAGTATTTAAAGGATGCACTCGATTTTACGGAAACAGATGAACTTACCGTTGACTTTGGTGTAAAGGGTGCAGGTGCTTATCCCGTAATGCTCCATAACGAAAAGGAAGATCGTCATGCTCTTGTACTTCCTATAAGAAGATAAGAATAAATCAGGTGTGCGATAGGCAAAGGCTAAAGGGTATATATTACCCCTAAGATGGAAACGGCAGACCGGTATTTGAACTACCTTTGAGCCCCCATCAATGCAGCATTAAATGGAGTTTGACGAACAGCCTGATATTTATAAAAAGGAAGTTGCAGCTATGGAAGATCAGATTTATAAATCATTGTTGGAATCTATCAATACAATCTTAACTGCTTACGGAATCACGGAAGATACACCCGTTAATTCTCTTACCAAAAATACAGTTAAGAATCTTACGAGATCAATCGCCGGAGTTTTGGAAACGGCAATCAAATATTCTAAGGAGGTATGAAACATGAACTATACTATCAGTACCGACAACAGAATCATTCATCTTGATAGTTTTAATGGAACTGACTACCATGCGATAGTTTCAGAAATAGAAATTGACGATGATGGGAATGTGAAAGTGCTTAATGAGTTTGGAACATTCTACACTACATCTGAAATTGGAAATCTTATCGGTAAAACTGCTGAATATAAATTAAGAATGAGTACATACGAATAGGAGGATTGATTATGACCGTTAAGGACTTAAAGAAGATACTAAAATTCTATGACGAGGAAGCGGAAGTTAAGATCATTGTTAATACGGATGACGTTCACTATGGTTACGGATTTTACCATGATAACAACGAGATCACTACGGAAACGGAAGAAGAATACGGATATAACGATGATAGAGAAACACTTTATCTTCGAGCAGATATTTAAGGAGGTACGGTATGTATACAGTAATAATGAATGACGGAGACTATCGCTACATTAATGCTCGAAATAATAAAGAAGCATTACTCACATTTCATCTAATGTTTTCGGAAGAAGAGATAAAGGAAAAGGAAATAGAATTACTTGATATATATGGAAATATAGTTAAGGAGGTAACAACATGAATTACTACTACACAATAGTTATCAGGGATAAAGAAAAGAATCTTAACTCCGCAGCGGTATTGAAAGTAAATGAAGCATACAATCTTCTTGGTAAGTTAAAAGGTATTAAGAATCTTTACGCAGTACACCCTACGGAAACAAGAAAAAAGGCTTTTGAGTTAGCTAACTTTTGGAATGAATGTTACTTGAATAACGGTACTTATCCTTTTGATAGAGTATATCCTGCTTATGAATGGAGGTAATATCAATGACTACCAAAGAATTAGCGGAAAAGATTTATGAAACATTATTCGATTCGTTTGATGATGAAAATTCAGTAGAAGAAATTGAAAGAACTATTAAGGAAACACCGGAAGTAGTTATTGACTATATTCTTGAACAGTATAAGGAGGCTATTTTATGAATAAAGTTTATTATGTAACGTGCGATAGACAGGGCGGAACATTCGGAATGGGTAGGTTGTTTACTGCTACAGAATGGCTTGAACAGGCAATTAACTGGGCTGATGATGATAATTGGTGGACTACAGATGAAGATGAAGAAGAAAAGTATAGAAAAGAGTTTATAAGTAATTCAGAACAGTTAATCAAAGAAGGAAAAGAACAGGATTTTATTGATTATATCGCTGATGTTTGGGAACTTGACTTTGAAGAGGGTGATATTGAAAAGGGAATACCAGAAGAGTTTAATCCCTGGGATGATAACTATTAAGGAGGTAAATGAACTATGCTGCCGGAAACATATTGGAAGAAAAACGGAATTATCTACGGGGTAAGAAGCAGATACATAAAGCCTGGTGTTTGGCAGCATGAGTTTATTACCTTTAGGAATCTTAAAAAGGCAATGGAATGGAAAAAGAAAAAGGAATACGGATATACAAGAGAACTGTTAAGCAAGGATAGAGCAAAGGCTTTAGGAATGAAATTTGAGAAATAATTGATTTTAAATCAAACGTGTATTATAATATTTACAACACCACAATAACAGGAGGTTTTACAACATTATGCCTATTACAAAGACAGAAAAAGAGAAGTTAAGAACAGAGTATTCAAAGGTATGGAAAGATCAGAAGATGGTTGACTATTGTGTAAACAAGGTTGCAGAGTATGCAGTATTATCAAACGGAAATATCGTAACTGTTGATAAGCAGACTATTGAAAAGGATTTCTGTTTTGGAGAATCCGGTTACGATTACGATGATGCTCAAGCTATGGCAGCACACGCAAGGAAGAGTGAAAAGTATTTCAAGGATAAGAACATGGAATACTTCAAAGAATGGATTAATGATCTTACAAATTGTGTGAACGTGACTAACAACGGAAGATATGTTTTAGTTATAGCTCCAAAAGCTTATTATTCACAAACAGAAGATTGCAAATTAGCAAGTATAACTTGGTGTAAACTGACTGACGTTATAGATTCTATGGGCGGCTCGTGCTACGTTGAAGATTTACCTGGAACGGAAGTTACTGTTTGTGGAACTCTTTACAGAATCGCAACGAAAGAAGAAGTATATCAGATTTATGAGATGTACCGAAGAGCAGAAAAGAATCACGAAAAGAAAGTTGACAGTTATTTGAAGAGATACGGCACATCGAAAGTTAATTCATGGACGTATTGGAGAGATGCTTGAAAGGAGGTTTTACAACATGGCATATACAGGAATGGTTTACGATTTCTATGAGGACTTAATTACAAGACACCAACACATTATGATAGCCGGAATGACGGGAAGTGGTAAGTCTGTAATTATGAACGGAATGATTTACTCAATTCTCTTTCGTGATCCAGGCATGAACAGAATGGTGCTTCTTGATCCTAAACGAGTAGAGTTATCAATGTACAAGGATATGCCCCACGTTGACGCTTTCGCTTCGGAAATATACGAGATAGAAAAGATGTTGACCGCTTGCCTTTACGTTATTGAAGCACGATTTAAGGAAATGGAAACAAGAAGAGAAAAGTTATACACGGGACCTAAACTATATATTTTCGTAGATGAAATGGCAGATTTGGTTTTGTGTAATACCGGAATAAAGAAATTAATTCAGAGAATCGCACAAATAGGAAGAGCAGCGAATGTTCAGTTGATATGTGCAACACAATGTCCGAAGTCTAATGTAATTCCTACGGAGATCAAAGTAAACTTTGGTGTGATTATCGGATTACATACAAGAAACAGGCAGGATAGCAGGAACATCTTGGATAGATCGGGTTGCGAATTGTTACCTAACTACGGAAGATGTTTAATGCAGATAGCGGATAAGGTGGAACTTCTTAACCTCGATGTGCCTATGATACCGGAAGTTAAGATAGAAGAAGCCATGCAGCAGAGATTATTAATGGAGGTAAGTTGATATGACAGTATATACAGTAAGAAAAATAGAATTGAAGCCAGGAATGACATTTACAGATCGTATAGTTGCTTATGAAGAAGCGGAGAAGATATATTGCAAGGGTATGAAAGAAGTAGAGAAGTTTGTTGGTGGTAAGTTGCATAGAGGGCGTTGTGGATATTCTGGAATCGTAGGCAATACGGAATATATCGCAGAAAAGTCATACACAATTAAGGAGGTATAACATGAACATTAACGAAATTGCAGATAGATTAAATAAGGAGCATTACAGGCTTGGAACTTCACTTCTTGCTATTGTAGATATGTGTGAGAACGGGAGAAATAGTGATTATCTTGACGGGTACACTCATGCTTTGTATATGGCAGATGTAATTACAGATGAAGAGAAGTATATCATTAGAGAATATTGTAAGAGAAGAGTATATGTAGTTGCTAATTCTCATACCGGAATACCTTACAGAAACCAGGAATACATGACGGAATCAGAATGTGAAGAATGGATCAGGCGTGACATGGAAGAGAATGAACAGTTAGGTCTTAACCCTAGCAGAGAAGATTATGAGATACAGGATCATAGTGAGTTTATTAAGGAGGCATGATTATGGGTTATACAAGATATTGGAAGAGAACAGATAAGGCTATTACAGAAGATTTTGTTAAGAAGGTTTATGAGGTTATTGGTAATTCTATCTCAAGAGGTATTGTTATTTGCGGTTGGGACGGAACAGGAACACCGGAAGTATCAACAGAAGCTATCTCATTCAACGGAAATGGTAATAGAGGATTAGACCATGAAACACTTTTTATTGGCAAGGAAACAGGATTCAATTTCTGCAAGACTGCTTGTAAACCTTATGACTATACAGTAAGAGAAGTATTAAGAGCAGCAGAAAAGGAAGGATTGATTTATGATCTGTCAGATGACGGAGAAAATGAAGAGATTATTTCCGATGATGATTATATCAAGAGGTATGGAGCATGAAAGAAATTAGAAACATTACAACAGTTACTTATGAACTTAATAATGGATTCAGATGTGATGTAGTAATTACAACAGATATGATAGAAGCCTGGATTTACCATGAAGATTATGGAATTAAGTCTCACATCTTCGGAATGGATAATAAGAATACATCTCTTGATGAAGTTATTTCTATCATTAATGAATGTTCAGAAGAATACATGGATAGTTACCGTAATGAGTTTATGGATTACTGTTATCTATGAAAGATGTGTTGGAGGATTAACATGACTAACTTTGAATGGATAGTATTAGCACTTGGATTATTATTCTTAAATATCAGTTGGTTTGCTTTGTATTATAAGATCAATATGGAGGTTCACGATGACTAAAGAAGAGATTATTAAGGAATTATGGAATTGTCGTGACGAATTATGTTTGAGGTGTGGGAAATACCAAGACGCATGGAAAGGAGCTTGTAACGACTGCCGGTATAACTTCGAGAATATGGAGAAGTGGAAGGAGGCAGACGATGTATAAGGTAGAATATGAAATCAGTTTTAGCGCAATATCGGCACACGGAAAAGAAGAAACTATCCGTTCAGAAAAGTTGTTTGATAACTTTGTCCAAGCATTAGCTTTTGCACATGATGTAAACGGAGAAGTAGTTGTAGAGGAAAATAGATGATAGTAGTAGCAGTAATATTTTTCCTTATTGGAATGGCAACCGGAATTATCGTGTATTGTTATACATCTGTTATCAGATATGAAAAGGATATTGAAGTTATCTTGGAACGGATCAATAAAGAACATCAAGAAGAACTTAATAGGAAAGAAGAAGAGAATAAAAGGCTTCACGATAGCCTTATGGAAGCACAGGTAAAGCTGGCAGAAAAGAAGGTGAGGAAGAATGCAAATTAACTTTGATGCTGTTGAGAAAGATGTTAAAGGTAGGCTTATTCATAATGAGTGTTCTAAAGAATATTCAGATGGTGCTATGGATGCTTTGAGTATTGTTAAACTTCATGGCTATGATAGACCGACAGGACACTGGGTACCAAAAAAATGCAATTTCTATTGGTATAGACAGTTTGCTTGCTCCGAGTGCGAGCATGAAATAATCTGCCGTAAAAAAACACCGAACTTTTGCGAGAATTGCGGAGCTGATATGAGAGGAGAACGAAAATGAGAAAGTATAAGTGCTATTACTGCGGAGCTATCATAGACCATTTCCTGTATCTGTACGACAGTTCCCCGAGAGGCGATGATGAATCTGTCTGCCCTGTATGCAGGCATGATGATGGATTTGAGGAAGTAAAGGAGGAAGAAGATGCCTGATATTAATTTTCGCAACAAAATGATCGTGAACGATAGCGGAATATGTCAGAGATTGTACATTGATAATAAGATTTTTGGAGATAAGATCGTGATCACGAAAGAAGCGTTCATCGAAGCATATTATCGCTACATCAAGGAGGCTGAGAATGAAGATAGTAATTGATATTCCTGAAATGGCTTACGAGGCTTATAAGGAATGGCATAAAAACAAGGTTGCAACGGTTGAGCAGAGCCTTATAGCGCAAGGCGCACCTTATGAAGCAAGACCAACAGGCGAGTGGATAGTAGGTGAATATATGGATTGTCATTCAGATATATTGCCTGAATATACTTGTCCCTTTTGCGGTGAAGTAGAGTATAGAAAATATGATTTTTGCCATTGTGGAGCTGATATGCGAGTTAAAGGAGGCAGAGAATGAGAAAGTATAAGTGTTTTTATTGTGGAAAGATTATTGACCATTTTGAGTACAGATATGATTCTGCTCCTAATGGAGATGATATATCTGTTTGTCCCGAATGTGGACATGATGACGGATTCGAGGAAGTAGAATCATTAGACAAGGAATCATGTGAGAAACTGATGTTGGAAAAGATAAAGGAACTACTCGATATTTTCCATAAGTACGATCCTGCCGGAAATTATCTTACGTTCTCATATATTAATGAGAATGATGATAACTACATTAACTGTTATTCAATAGAAGAGTATGGAAGTATGCCCCCTGTTGACGTTCTTTCGTATAAAGGAAAGGAAGATAAAGCATGATTTATGATAAGTCTATCTTTCCTGCAAGGCTTAAAGCTGCTATGGAAAGCCGTAGAGTAAACGGGAAAGAGTTAAGTGAGAAAACAGGCGTAACGCAGTCTAGTATTTCACGTTATCTATCTGGAGAAAACATACCGAGGATCGACAATGTATTTGTTCTTTCAGATGTTCTCGATGTAGAGCCTAAATGGTTGCTTGGATTAGATGATACAGAAAAGGAAGTTACTAACTATATTTTCTGCCCGTGGTGCGGAAGAAGATTAAGATAAAAGAAACCCCTCATTTACGAGGGGTTTTTATTTTGTTTACATTATGTTTTCATCTACTAACTTTTCTACTTGTTCAAGAATATCGGAATGTTCTTCAAGGAATTTACATACTCCATCCGATCCTTGTATTTGTTTCTCTGCTCCAGGTATTGTGTACCATGCTCCTGCTTGAGAAATAACGGAAAGCTTAATTGCCATATCAACAAGGTCTTTTAAGTAATCTATTCCTTTACTAAATACCAAAGTACAGAATCCTGATCTTCTATCCGGTGCGCCTGTCTTTATCTTTGTAATCAAAGTCTGAATCTTCATGCCGTAAGGAGATTCAGTATAGCTAGGTAATTCTTTACCCTTCTCGTCAATGTAAATACCCTTGCCTACGTTAATACGAAGTGAAAGAGCATACTTCCATGCTCGTCCTCCAGGTGTTCTCTTACCACCATGCTGACTGTTGATAATGTCACGTTCTTGGTTAATGCCTACGATAGTACAGTTATACTTTTGAAGCAGTCCTGTAACTCTGTTGGAAAAACGTGAGATAGGTGCGGAAGCTCCTCCGTAAGTCTTATCCTCATAACTCTTCTTGGGATCAAGTTCGGCAGCGGACACCATAGCAGCAATACTGTCTATAACTACAAAACCTACATCTCCTGTCTTAATGGAGGCTTCTACAATATCAAATATCTTCTCTGCTGACTGCTTTTCTTTTGGTTGGAAAAGATACATGGAATCTATATCTACTCCGAGAAGTTCTGCCCATTCAGTATTAAGGGAATTTTCAACGTCACAATAGAAAACGGAACGCTCGATGTAATTATCGTCCTCTTCTGCTTTGCGTCTTTCTATCGCTTGGAAATTAGCAACAAGGTCAAGAGCTAATGTTGTCTTTCCTCCGTATTCATCTCCGTATAATTCTGTTATTCTCTCGACCGGAATACCACCTCTAGTACAGTAATTCAGTCTTGGAGATGTAAAAGGAATCTTCTCATAGTTATAATGAGCAAGTCCTTTAAACATAATCTCTTCTTTTGCGTCTTTATTAAATTCCTTAATAAGTGCGTCCATTTTGGAACTCATTTTAAAATTTACCTCCTTACTAATTCTGCAATTCCTCTGATCGTGAATAATTCCTCACAAAATTCTTCCCATTCTTTCTCATTATCCCATTCGTTAAACGCTCCATGATAGCTATATTCGCCTGCAACATAGTTTTCACATATCTCTACTATCTGACGGTAAGTAAGCGTTATTTGCCCTGTTACAAGCGTTCCTAAAGGCATCTTCTGAATCCATTGTCTGTTGGAATACCTTTTTGAAACTTTAAATCTCTCTTTTTGTGTTTCTGTATAGCCAGGAGCGAATGTATCAAAGCAAAAAGATAACTCCTCTGTCGGAAGTATAAAATTACTTCTCTCATAAGTTACTACTTCGGAATCAAGCCACCAATAAATAGGTGCTTGGATAGTAAAGATCAATACAGGGTTTCTTTTAAATAAGAAAAACCCTGTATCAACTAATTTATTGGATTCAATGTTTAGAATTTTAAGCATTGCCTATCCTCGATAACTTCATTTCATCTTGCCTGCGTGAAATTACTTTCTTAATGCTTGCAAGTAATTCCATAGCATTTTCTATCTTTGCTTTAGCAGTCTTATAAGCACTTGTATATGCTATGCTTACCACACTCTCTTTAAGGCTTTGAAGCTCTGCCGTGTTAGTCTTATCCTGTGCAGTTCCTTTTTTGCAATTAAGCCTGTATGTGTTAAATGCTTCTTTGTATGTGGTCTTTGCCACTCCGTCACGGACACCTATTCTTTCTGCACCCTCTCCGGCAAAGTAGATCAATGTGGAAAGATTAAGACAATAATCATCAAGTTCGGAATCTGTTGGTGGATTCTTCTTGTCTTGCAGCTTTGTCTGAATCTTCTTAACATATTCATCAAGGTCTTTCATAAAAGGCTCTGTGATTTCATCTACAATTTCATCTATGTATGATGAATTAATCTGAACGTCATTAGATATATTCTTAATCTGATTCAGAATTATCGGTTCTATCTTGCTCATGTTCTGTAACCTCCTCTTCAATAATAGGTAATTCTATGCACTCCAGGTAATCCGCAGGAATAAGGTATGTAGCACCTTCTAGGTCAAAGCAAGTGAGAACAGGGTAAATTTCATTAGAACAGTAGGATTCTACTGTCATACCCTTTAATTCTCCTCTATATACTTTGTAAACATATGTCTTTTTCATAAGAACTTATCCTTTAGGTGTAACGTCTTTTGCATTTGCCATTCTCAATCTATCTTCGTCTGTTTCAAAATAAGCCGTAAATGTCATATCTTTAAAATTAAAAATATCTACTTGTGACTTATCAATAACCTTCTGATTAGAAAACCATTCATTTATCTCGTTTGTAGCATCATGTATCTTATGAAGTTTTCCTTCTTTATCTTTAGAATAAAACTCTAATTTCCCCATACCTTCAACATTCATATAACCTCCTCAAAAAATTCTCCATGTCATATTCAAAGTACACTCTCTTTTTCTTACCTTGAATTACTATGTGTCTGATGCGTTCTGTATGTTTATCTTGTATATTTTTAATATTGATAGATTTATTTCCAATATCTCTCCAAAACGCAATCTCATTTATAGGAATCCAAACTGTTAAATCATGGTCAATAAACCAAACTATTACTCCTGCTAACACTCCATTTATTTTTGACTTTTCTAACATTCCAGTTATCTGTTCTTCTCTAATACAAGAGAACGGAAGAGTATTACCCTTATGTGACTTACATTCAACGTATATCTGATGTGGATATTTATAAACGATAAAATCAGAAGGATTATCTACATTCTTTAACTTCTTTGGTGCGTCACGAAGTCTGTCTATTGATACATCTTCTACTTCTTCAAAGGATCGCTTGATTACGTCCTCGAAAATCTTTCCTTTGTTTGCTCTAGCCATATTTACCTCATTATTAATCCGGCTATAACGGTCGGACACCACTCCGGCTATGAATTGCACATAATTAATATAAGGAGGTTTCACATGAAAGTGAAACGTGGCTGCCGTTGTAGGTACTGCCCCTACGCTAGAAGTGCCAAAAACTCCTGTACTGCTTTTATACTAAACGGCAATTTACCAACTACAATAATCAGATATACATTTGTTATAGTATTCTAAATCGTTTCCTTTAAGATTCTGCCTACAATGATTATCTATCTGTTCCCACATCGACTGATACAGTTTACATATCCACTTTTCCTTATCATAATGCTCGTAAACTTTCCAATTTACTGCCATTGATAATTCGGTTATGAAAATAGGATCATGCCTGTTCTCGACAAATAATCTGTCATAGGTGTTGGCAATAGCGGAAATACCAAAAGGCTCTGCCATACTTAACTCAACATAAAAACTCTTATGAGGTTTATATCCCGTAAGTTGTTCGATCTTCCAATCCTTTATTGCCACTCAATTAACCTCCTTACACTAAACATTATAGTAAATGTTCGTAAGAAGTTCAAGCACTAAAAGCAGACCATTCATTTTCAATATCAGAAAGCCATTCATAGAATAAATCCTCTGTGGAATCTGCATCAGAAATGTCTTGCAAGTAATCTCCGGTTATTGCCATAAGTCTGCAATAGATAACGGGATTATTTGCTGTTTGTACCTGTTCTGAACAAGCCTGTTTAAATGCTTTCCAAAGAATGTGCAAGGGGAATCTGTCATCATTATCGTTGTATGCGTTTATAAGGCTATTCTCGTCAGTTTTAAGGGTATTCAGTATATCTCTTACACTCTTTCTTAATAATTCGGTATTCAGTTCACACATCTCTTTTACCTCTCCTATATTTGTGGCTACTTCCAGGATATATTCTTTTTCTTCATCGGGAAGATCAATGTCATTAAGGTAATCGCATTTATCTTCATAAGAATAGGATTCCATAATGTAAGTTACTGCATTATTCTTTATCTTTAGCGGAATGTTATTCAGATTCTCGCAAGTAAGAATAAAGTATGCTTCGTAAGGCAGGTCTTTTATCGTATAAAGCAGAAGCTTTGTAGTTTCCTCTGATATATTATCGCACTCTGTAAGGACATAAAGCATAGGCATGGCAGGTGCTACTTGATATGCTAGTTCAAGTATATGTTCTACTGCATGAGATGTAGGTGCTATATAAGTAAGACCATGATCTAAACTTCCGGCAATATAGTTAGCAAGTGTTTTTCTTCCGCTGCCTTTTTCTCCGATGATAATAGATACTCTGGGAAATCTGTTTAATTCAACTTGCCTGTCTATTCTTTTAAGAAGTTCTCTTTGTCCGATCATTCTTTATTCTCCCTATACATCTCACAAAATCCTCTAGCAGTAACTTCAAGAACGAATCCGTCTTTTTCGTTTGCTAATGCTATACAACAATTAGTTATCGTAAAGCCTTTGCCTTGAATAAAGTCTTTCTTTAATTCTCTACAATAAACACATGATTTACAATTCATCATTCTCTCCATATTGTTTCTACTAAATCTATTATCCATTTAATAACAAAGTACATTATTGTCATAGAACATAGAACTATTAACAACGTATCAACTATCTCTATCATTCTTTGTTCTTGCCACCTACATCATCAAATAATAACTTTACCAATACTGTCAGACATAATGCCTGTTCATAATTTAATTTTGAAAATCCACATACATCGGGAATAACACAATTCCACATTAACATTACAGGCAAGGCATATAACAAGCATAAAATAATAAATGCTATTATTGCTATTACTACTTCTTTCATGTCTTATTCTCCTTCTGCTTTGGGTAATAAACGACCATATCCCCGTTCTTTAACCATATTGTCATTCCTTCTTTATCTGCTTGAAACACCTCATAACATACAGGTCTATAATCGTCTACCTCTGCTAAAGGAAAAGTGCTGTGAAACTTATTTAAACATTCTTTAAAGGTCATTCTCTGTCTCCTTATCTGCTTCTATAATTGTTGAAGCGTTATCAATGGCAATAACAGGAACTACTTTAATTACTCCTTCATATTCAACACCATTCCAACTGTCGTGGTCTATTGAAAATAATTTAATATAATCAGCATCTTTCAATCTTCCGTGTCCTTTTGGAACTGGTGTGCCGTTTGCGATTGCCTGTGCTATCATGTCCATTCCTGCATCACCAAGCATAGGGGGTCTGCCTTTGTAACATTCATATATTTCATCGGGAATATCAATTATCAGTTTCATTCTCTGTACCTCTCAAACTCTTTTTAAATTCTCTTATTGTGTCTATATTACGCTTTAACATTTCTAGGTTTATTAAAGCCTGTATATTATTCTCTTCTAAAGGTACAACTTCTCCTTCGTCAAGAACTATCATGTGAGTAATAAGAGGTTTTGCATCTATATCATGCAAATTACCGTCTTTATCTCTTATACAGACTGTACTAAACTCTTTGTCTATAAAATCGTGATCTATTATTGCTATGTATTTCATATTTCTAAATCACCTTAATACCTTATTATCGTTCCTTTCCCATTATGTTTATTTACCCAGTCGATTACTTCTTTGTAATTAAGACCACCTTGTTCTTTAGGACGCATTACAAAATCGTATATTTGAGGGTGTGTTATCTTCATTATCATTCTCTGTCTTATCAAGCATGAGCATTTCATCTCGTACCTTCTGATACTCTTCAAAATCTTTATCGTTAAGATAGATTTTTGATCCACAAAAAGCACAATTCATTTCCCCACGAGAACTAATACGATATTCAGAACCACAATTATCGCAACGAATACAAAATAGCTTACTTCTCATTTATTAACCTCCTTATGTTAAACATTATAATAAATGTTTAGTGTAAAATCAAGGATTTTTCATGTAATTCAAACACCATTTTTCAAAGTCTTGGTGTGACATAGGATCAACAGTATAATTTCTAAATTCAGACTGAAATTGCTCCATGTCATAAACAGTAATAGAAGCGATACCTAACATTTCATGGTAATTAAAGCCATATTTGCCTACTTCATATGTATCTAAATGACATTGTAAGCTTTGTAATCTTTTTAACTCTTTTAATTCATCGTTTGTCATTTTACTTCTCCCCCAAACATCTTTGCTATCTCTGCTTCTCTTTTAGGAATGTAAATATCAAGTGCTTTTTTAAGCTCTGCTAATTCTCCTTTATCTTCCCAAAAGATACTCATTGTGTCTTTGTCCGGATCACGTTGTTTATTACAAATAGAGCCACCAAGCCACTTATCAATATGATTAACTACATTAGGTGCAAGATTTATTTCCTCAATGCTGCCATGATTATCATAGAGCCATTCACGAAAGATAAGATCATCACTATTATTTCTCTTAACCGCCCCCTTAAAGTGCTGACTTTGCCACAAATTTCCATTCGCCCAATTAGCAAAAGAAGTAGTAAGAACAGTAGAAATATTTATGCAAGGAAAAGAATACCACATCTTATGTTCTTCTAATTTGAATGTTCCTGCCTGCGGTTCTTTATCATATCCACAAGTAAAACCACATACTATCTCATGGTTTTCGTATTCCTCTGTAATTTTCTTAAAGTCCTTACTGATAACAACATCATCTTGTAAGTGCCATACATTCTTTATTCTTGCGTATCGTGCTTGAAAAGATAATCTGTTACAGGAATCCACCCAGGCTCTTAAATTGCCTATTCTATTCTTATCACGATATACAAGAATGTGATCCTGGTTAATACCCTGCTTAATCATTGAGGGTAAAAGAAAATCTTTAACGTACCAATACCGATCCTCACAAGTATGAATCATATAATAAGCCATTACTCTTCCTCCTTTTTTATCCACTCGTTATAACAAGCTATAAACTCTTCTTTTGTAATAACGGGTTCGCTTCGCATCATAGAATGGTCGTGTTCAACAGGAATCATTCTACACATTACATCTTTGATTATCTGAAATTTAGGCTTATTCATCTGTAAATTTCTCCACCCTCAAATTTCTTAATATCTTCCGGTGTATCAATATCACAAGTGTAATCGTTGATAACCGTGTAGTTTGTATAATCTATCTTTGCTAAAGGTGTATGCTTGATGACCTGCCACAATTCCCATGATACAGGCTGTCTATAAAACTTGCCCTGTTTCTCATACTCTTTCGTTTCCTCGATAGCTTCAAAGAATCTCTTTGTATCAATTACCTTATACGCAAAAGGCTCTGCCCATTCCTTACAGTAATTCTTTGCAAAAGGAGGAGCAGAAGCAAAGAACTCAATATCATCTGTTTCAGTTTCAACTATCGTCTTAATAGCATTAGGAGAAAATACTACATCTCCAAAGATATAACAAACAGGATCGGTCATAGGGTAAAATCCGTCAAGCCAGGGTGTCTTTGCATCGTTATTCTTCGGAAGATAATAAGGATTTTCATGGTGCAGCACAGGAACGCCAAACTGTTCAAAGATAGGATTGTTAGAACTGATAGCAATATCCTCTATTCCATTTTCTCTTAACAGTCTTATTGTCCTTGCTACTAAAGGTTCTCCGTGTATCATAGATAAATGCTTAGGCGTTTCCCATTTTTCATAACTGCCACCTGCCATTATAATGTAGATCATTTTTGTTTGTCCTCCTTTGCTTGTCTGCCACCTCTGTTCTTCTCGTTTGCCATGACTACTCTTTTTTGAATACCAAGAACAACATAACCCTCTTTTAATCCCTCATGTTCTTCTGTCTTACTGATAATTTCTTTCTTTGCTTCTCTGCCTGTGTAATCAAAACTGTCAAATTCACGAAAGATTAACGTATCTCCTATCTTAAACTGTCTGTCATTAGGAAGTATGACGAATGTTGTAGTATTCTTCCTTAATTTAAGGAGAGTATCGGTATCTACTGAATACTTATAGATCATATTCTGCCTCCAAACTTCTCTTCATAGCCAAGAATGTTTTTTCGTCAACAAGGTAAAACTGTTCTCCGTCCCCAAAGTCAATTACTAAAGCAGAATAGTCTTTACCCATAGCAAACGCTTCTTCCTTATTTTTCTCTATCCATTCACGCTTGATAGAAAAGGATTTACTTTCAGTAGTCTTTGTCTTTGCTTCAAAAAGCCACTTATCTGTTTTTACATCTCCGGCGCAAAACTTTGGCGCACCACTATTCGCTACCTGCTTCCCCTGTACTGCTTTCGCTATCTTCTTCTCTTGTCGGTTTGAAAAAAATCGTGTCGGACGGTTCATAATACGGTATTACTCCTTTAAATCCTTGTTGCATTTACCTCTCCTCATATACTTCTGACAGTTAGGACAATAGATAGGTTGTGTCTTGCACTTATATCCACAAAAGGTACATTCTCTTATTAACTGTCCGTTGATTACTATATACTTCCAAAGTGTACTGTTCTTTACTTCCATTTAATAGTTACCTCCTTTAAGCCTAGTGCATCAAATATACGGATCATTGACCGGAAAGAAGGGCAAGCCGTTCCGTCCTCTCTGTATATCTCGCATAACGTAGCCGATGATAATTGAGAATCTTTACCTAATTTAATAGTCGAAATCTTCTTCTCTTCCTTAATTTCTCTTATCTGTCTTGCTACATCATCTCTCGCAAACAACTCAGCAGTATTCATATACTTTCTTTTCTTCCATACATTCATTCCTTAATCTCCTCCACTCTCCATGTACTAGGAAGATGTAAAACACTATAATCACATACACAATGAGCATTTAAGATACTGTCATTCTTATTACCAATGTTTAACGGACAATTAGTACATACATGATTCCTACAAAACTCTGCTATTGTCTTTGCAGCTTGTACTACTTCCTTTTCAGTCTGCGTCATTCTTAATGTCCTCCTCGATAGAATATCTAGTGATCCTTACCTTCTTACCATTCTTCCTTGCGGTAATGGTAATAGGTTCTCTCTTAATCTTAACCCTGTCTATTCTCTCAAGTTCTCCTATTCTGGAAGATAATTCAGTAACACCTATCTCCAAGAAAGATTCCATTCTAGTGATACTTCCATGCTCTCTCATGTACTGTAATACTTCATGCCTCTGTGATTCCATATCAATTTTCCTCCTTAATTCTGTCTAACTGTCTTTCAAGCTTAATATCTTTCATAGCTTTAATATCTCTTTCGGATATTTCAAGAAGATGTTTAATTTGAGAAATCATAATCTCTACATCTGCAATCTCTTCTTCAATGTGAATTTTCTTAAAAGCTTCGAGATCATTCGATCTTCTGTACTTACTTACTGCCTGTATCAACTCTGAACATTCTTCCTGTAATATATCGAGTTGAGAATCCTTACCGTAATGTTCTGCTATCTTAATGATTCTCTTATCTACCTTTGCCTTTTTATCAAAGCCTCCGATATTAAAATAACTTTCACAATGCAAAGCATCTTCTGTCTGACTGTCCATAGGAATCTTGTTATCTTCCATAACAAAGCGGTATGATCCACCCTCTCCGCTACCATCTCCGCATTGAAGATTATGGTAAGTAAGATAATGTCCGTCCTCGCTTATCCTCAAACTGTCATGCTTGTTACTGCCATAGGTATGAACAGTCCCGTTACATAAATCAAGAATCTTCATTAAAAACCTCCTTATAATTCACATTTATCAAATTCTTCTTTAGTTCCCTTGCAGGAAAAATCATAGTAAGGACAAACACAACTGCCAGGACAAACAAAGTCTTTATTATTATGTGATTCAAGTTTAAGTGTTGTTTCCGGCAACGCTTCATAAACTAACTGACCTTTGCCAATAAGTTCGTATATATCTTTAGGAGAAGGAAAGAAATTACCTTTCGTCTTAATATATACTCTAGCAGCCTTATAAACTTTTCCTGTATCTTCATCTCCTAAAGCTAATTCCCAAGCAGCTATCGTATTCTCAGGATCAGTAATAGGCTTAGTGTTAGGATAAGTAGCCTTAAATAAATTCAATAAACGAATAATCTCTTCTCTTTTCATAAATAGTCATCAAATTCACTATGCGATTCGATATGTTCTCCTTTCATAAATTTATCCCAATTATCTTCTGCCTGTTTAGGTTGATAAGAAGTTCTCTTCTTTTCTAATTCAAATAGTCCTAGCCACTCTTTTTCAATACTCTGATTAAGAATATCTATCATAATCTGATGATTACCATTAGATAAATCTCTTAATTTGTTAAGAAGCTTGTTAAGACCTTGCGTTGTCTTAATAGGTTTAACCGCTTTTCTAAATTCTATAAAGTCTTTCCATGCTTGCAGTAATTCTGAATCACTACTTATCTCTTCATTAAGTTCAACTACCTTTATAGCATCAAACTTCTCTTTCTTTTGTATTTTTTCTTTCTCTATATTTAATTCTTTAGTATTTTGTTCTTTAGTATTTAATATATTAGTATTTAATTGTGGCAGATTTTCCGTTGACGGATTTTCCGTTGACGGGTTTTCCGTAAACGGAAATTCCGCTTCGCTTATATGAGGTTCTTCATATATGTCATACTCATACCCATCAAACTTTCCAAACTCATTTGTTCTTTGTGTTCTAACAATATACCCATGTTCTATTAGTTCTTGTAACGCATTGTTTACTGCATCTTTCCCATCAGAAAAAAGAGTTACAAGACCTTTTACAGAATATTCCCAATCATCGGGTAATGAATATATCTGTGTTAAAAGACCTTTTGCTTTCAAACTCAAAGAATGATCCATAAAAACGTGATTATCAATATGAGTATAATTTTCTTTCTTATGTCTGCGATAACGACCCATTACGTCAAACTCCCTTTAATGTATTTTTCTACCGTGTGATACTGTTCTATAGTTATGTAATATCCATTTGTATATTCATCTCGAAAAGGAGATATATCTAATTTATTTAGAATTTTTCTCAAATCCCACACATTAAATTTAGAATAATAATATTCTCTTATCAAAGTTTTCACTTTGTTTAATGAATAAACAGCACTATAATTCCGGCATTTATTGTACTTCGGTTTGTATTTTTCAATGTAAAAATCTTCGGTTTCGTTAAGCTTATCAATAGAACAAGGCAAAACCTTAACTAAATTAAACTTCTTATCGTTATGAGAAAATGGTCTTGATAACCCTACTGATGTCTGTCCGACATAAACAACTTCATCATCTTGAAGCAAGAAATAAACAAGACAATTACTGCATCTAACAAATGTATAAACGTCATCTTTTTCATCAAACTTCACATCACATTCTCCTTTAAAACACAAAACCCTCCAAGAAGTCGCAGGTCTTGGAGGGTTAGGGGGTATATCGAGGGGCATCGTCTGCGACCCGATACACCCCAAATTGTGTGACTTGATTCTACCATATTCTGTGTTAAAATCAAATTAGGTAGTTCATATTTTTACCTCTGATAAATTCTAACCCTGGTTTCCACGCTCGCCAGGGTTTCTTTATTAATTAAAACTCCAACGTATCGTTTACGTCATCTTCGCTTACAAACTCATAATCATCTTCGTTAAGATCAGTATTTGTATTTGCAGGCTTTGTCTGTGCAGAAGTATTAAGAGATTCTACAAACTCTGCTTCATCTACTACAACCTCTGTAACAAACTTCTTATCTCCATTCTTATCCTCATAAGTTCTTGTCTGAATACTGCCTGTAAGACCGATCCTACTTCCCTTATGGAAATACTGACTGATGAATGTTGCCGTCTGCCTCCATGCTACGCAGTTAATGAAATCTGCCTGTCTTTGTCCGTTACTGTCCTTAAACTTTCTGTCAACTGCAACGGTAAAAGTACATACTGTAACTTGATTAGATGTATTCTTAACTTCCGGTTCTTTTGTAAGTCTGCCGATGATTACGCACTTATTCATAAATAATTCTCCTTTACTGATCTTCAACAGGGAATGGTAAACCAACCTGCTCGTCTATCTTCATCTTCTCTTCTTTTGCTTTCTTTGCCTTTACTACTGCATCATGGGCGCACTTGGCACAAAGCACCTTACCAAACTTATTCTTTGTTTCAAGAGCAATAGCTTCCGGAGAACGCTCAATTCCCTTTTTGTCCGTAAACTTGGTAATCTCATTCTTGCAAACGTCACAAGTAAGCTTTTCGGGTTCTGTTTCTTCTTTCGGATCATTCTTAAATTCCTCTGCTTCGGAATCAGAATAAATACCTGCATAAGCCAACTTACTGCTCTTGAGAATAACACGATCCATACATCTCTTTAATGCCATAGCATAAGGATAAGCATTAGTACAATTCTTATCAGATACTTCGCCTACCTCATAAATACCCTGTTCATCATTACAGTATGTATAAACCAAAGACTTATTAAATCCGTCCTTGTCGATAGTAAGACAACTAGGCTTAAATCTCTTCTCAGCAGGCAGCGCATCATTGATCTTCAAACAACCATTATGCGAAATGATAAGTCCGGTATAAGCCATTTTACCGTTCTTCGTAGCGTTCATGAGAATCCAGAAGTCTGATTCAGATAAAACACTCTTATACATATCGGATTCCAAAGCTTCAATAGCCTTTTTCTTTGCTTCCTTATACTTTGGTGTAAGGAATGTTTCAACTTCCTTACCTACTTTGGCGTTCCATTCTGTACTCTTCTCTCCAAAATTATAACTCTTCGCCATTTCTTACCTCCTTCTTGGCATTGGTAGTTCATCTTCTTCTAAATTAGGTGCTAAAGGCTTCTCTATGCCCTCTATTTTGCGTTTGCTAGGTTTGTAAATAAAATTACTCTCCTGTTCTGCTTCACGCTCTATAACGGCATCTAGCGAGTTCTCCTTAATAAACAGGTACATTCCCGTTGCTCCAAGAAAACTACCAATTAAAACACCTATTGCTATTCCTATGAAAGCAGTCATGTATTAACCTCACTTAATATTCATAGTAACATTATCTTCGATGTGCGCTCCCTCTGTGATCGTTCCGTCCTCGATAGCCTTTTTGATAGACTTGAGGTCTGCTTTTCTCTCTACTGTAACATTAAAAAACTCGTCAGGAATCTTACTTGCATCATCAACAATAGTCTTTTTAGACTTACGGAAAGTGAACGCAACTTTGGAACTCTCCCACTTCTCTCCACCTAACATAGCACTTGCGTAATTAGCAAGTCTTTCTCTTGACTTCTTCTTACTGTTTTTCCTGTCCTTGATAGCCTTTTCTTCTTTGTCTAAAGCTTCAATTTCAGCATCAAGATTTTTCAACTTGCAACCAATAGCTTCGATCTTATCAAACTGTGCCATTTTAAGTTCTGCAAGAAGATCGGTAGTTTCATCTGATACCTCTCCGTCATTCTCTTCTGCTTCAATAAACATCTTATTGAGAACATCATCTATCTGCTTGTTAATTTCCCAAAGTGTAAAATTGCTCATATTTAATCTCCTCTGTTTTTAATAATCTTCCACATTTCTTCATCGGGTACTTTGTAAAACTTCTGCACTTTATCCCAAGTTTCAACTCTGCCGGAAGTCTTACCCTGTTCTATTCTTTGATAGACAATGATAGGAATATCCATTTTCTTCGCTGCATCTATCTGCGTCAGTCCGTGTTCATGTCTTAAATTAAACAAACGCAGATTTTTTGCTATAAGTGAACCCATGTAGTTTACCTCCTTTCCGAATTATGATACACCATTAGCGATTTATGGTCAACCACTTTATAGGTATTTTTCAACATCTCCGATAATGCCTGTTTCTTCATCTCCAAAGTGTTTCTTACATACTGCTATGCAGAACTCTTCAATTTCGCTACTCCACACAGGCTCACAACCACTTCTCTTAAAGACTAAACAGAAGCCGGATATGCCGTCAAAAAGGCTACCCATAGTAGGATTCTCTACCCCGTCTGCTTTAAGCTGCTTAACCATTCGATCAGCAAGAAATTGCCAATAAGGAAGTGCTATTGAATTACCTAAAGCCTTATATTTTGGTGCATCTGCTTCTTTGTGTTTCTTTCCGTTTTCGTCAACCCATTCTCCTATATCAACCCAAGTTTCTTCGTGTATTATTTGTTGAACTCTACTGTCACTTATCCCAAACATTTCTGACAAGTCTTTACAAGTAAAGTCTGTATTTTTATATATTAATTGAATTAAGTCGTGTTCTTCGTTACTTAATTTAGCCTGACCTGCATCTTCTTTAATTTTATATAATCCATCTTTTCTTGCTTTTAAAGAATTTTGAGCAGATGTTAATAATTGAAGATTACATAAACGATTATCAGTTTTGTCATTGTTTATATGATCTATAACATAACCATTTGGCAATACTCCATTAGCAGAAATCCAAATTATTCTGTGAACTCTACATTGAACTTTAGTATCTCCATTTCTTATATTAACAACTAAATATCCTTTAAGATTACTTCCTTTTAATTCTTTTGGATTATCTAACTTAATTCCCCCAGGACCACGAGTAGCATAAACTTTTCCTGTGTTTACATCTGCTATAATATTTCCTTCATATAAATTCCAAGCGATATATTCATCTTTTGTCATTTCTGAAAATTTTACCGTTCTAACATTAGGAAAACCCTGCAATCTACAACATTCCGTGGGCGTTAATCTTCTTACAACTGCATTAGGCATTTTTTCTTCTCCTTTATTAATAACATAGGGTGTGCAATTCCCCCCGTTCCGTACCTGGCTCTAACAGTTTCACACACATTATCAAACTGCTTATATCCATGATGTACGGAAGAATCATAAACACATTGAGCGTCTTTATAATCTCTGCTTCTCAAACTAAACGCTACCCCCCGTATCAATTTTAGGTGTCATTTCTGTTGTCAGACATATTTCTTCGTTCATTTCTTACCTCTCTATTATCCAAGATATATATTTCTCCCCCCCGTATCTGCTTTCTCCTGCATATAAAGAATTACAAATACCATTAATATCGAGGATAGTTTTACTTTGAAAATCATTTTTATTAAGATTTATCACCTTGTTCATCTTCTACCTCTTCAACAATTAAAACTAAAGGTATATGGTCACTATCAGTAGCAATATTAGTTAATGCTTTCGTTACCCCCCTGTTACAGTTTGGTTATAAGCATCTATTCCTATTACTACCTTTTCTTCTTTCATTTGCTCTCCCACTTTTCACAAGTATCGCATCTGTGCATATAGCACCCTTTTTCAAATTTGCAATTACCATATCTACCCTCTTTGTGCTTATTAGAAACAGTCCAATTCTTACAATCTTGACAATACTTATGTGCTATTCCAAAAGACTGTAAGACTTCTGTTTTAATTTCATCAAGATAACCCTCTATTCTCTTCTGTCGACCTATTTCTGTAAACCACTTTTCCTTGAACTTATCTCTTGCTTCGTTCCAATTACCTTCTCCTGTATCTCCCGAAAGATACCACTCTCTGTCATGGAATAATTGAGCAAGGTCTTTTACAAGGTCATCAAGCTCTCTATCTTTAAAATCTCCAACGTGTTCTTCTAATCTATTATAGAAATAATCTAAACTTCCACCACTCATTTTTCTTCGTCCTCCTCTATTATTAAAATAGCCATTTGATCGTGCATACAATTCAATGTATGACTTACCTCATAACTCATTGTCATAGCTTCCTGTACTTGTCCGTTACCTATGCACCAAGTACCCCCCCGTTTAGTCTTTAAGGGATATGATGATCTTTCCTTCATCGACATATTGATTTCCAACCCCTTTATAATCTCTTGCACATAAAGCACCTACGGTATCATTACCCCCCCAGGTCCCCTAGCAACTAATGGTTGTGCTATTTCTTCTTGAATAGAAATATCATACTTTGCGTTTTTGCCTTGATTAAAAGAAGCTCTGTCAATACCAAGCACACAAGGAATATCGTGATTATCATTCTTACCATGTAATAAAGCATTGGTTCTATCTTCATTAATAGTAAGATCGTGAGAATTAACAACTAACATTCCACCTTGATTACAGGCAGGATTACCACCATTAAGATCAAGTGTTCTTGAAGTATCTGCCTCATAAATACCGCTATTCGGATTATCAGACTTCATAGCATTAGAATCATAAGAGGATATTCCATAAGCTATAACTTCTCTTTCTATACCCGCTCTTTCTCCGCACCCTTTATAATAAGAAGCGTCAATAGGAGCTGCTATGTCATTCCCGTTTATGTTGCAAGACTGACTGATTATTGAGGGTTGACAATGTTCCTGTTCGTTCTTCTTGTATGAGGATTCCTTTACCCCCCCATTTTTGCCTGCTCTTTCTTGGAAGGACAAAGCTCCTTTGCCTGTTTCTCCAATGTCGTCTTGAGCAGTTCCGGTAACTCTTTCTTCCTCGCTTCTGCTCTCCTCAATATTCCTGCACTCGCTTTCGCACTCAAATTGTAACGAGGGTGCGGATAGTCCTCCAAAATCTGCGACAACCGAGATTCTTCTGCGACGCTGCGGTGTCCCCAACGCAATAACATCTCCTGTATCGCTATCTCTGATGGTTTTTCCCCAGTATTGAGCGTCATGTGTTCTCCACGATATACTAAAGGGAGTTCCATCATCTCCCACTCCATCAATGCTTCCTGCGTAGTGCCACCCCTCTTTAGGGATAGGAATAGGGGGGCAGTCCTTGCAGACAACTTTACAGATTTCTTGTAAGACCGCTTGGAAGTCTGCTCCTTTATTTGAGGAATAGCAGCCAACAACATTTTCGTAGACGGCAAACCGAGGTCGAATATTGATACCTGTCCTTCCATTACTTCTATCATCTTCTCGCATCTCCTTTATGATTCTTATTGCTTCAAAAAATAAACCCGATCTTGTTTCTTCGTCATCTTGATTAAGTTTGCTTTTCATTCCGGCTCTCTTTCCTGCTATACTTAAATCCTGGCAAGGAGCTCCGAAAGTTATAATATTGACTTTAGGTGTTTTTGAGCCATCTATTTTTTGAATATCCCCATAGTGAATCATCGTGTAATCTCCTTATATTTCCATTTATAACCACAAGCTGTTTTGCTTTTGTTTGTTAAACACATTCTGATGTTTCGAGTGGAAGTTTTTAATTTTCTTGCAGCTTCACTTATACTTTCATACTCTTTAATAAAATTTCCATCATTATCGAATTGATAAACAGGGTGCATAAATCTTATGTGCGATATACGATTTTTCTCTTTTTCTTCTTCCGTTCTTTTCTTTCTATAATTGCCATTATTTATTCCACTATGTTTGCCTTTTTGAGATATTCTCATTTTATTTTTTGTTGCTTCATTATGCTTTAATCCCTTCCAAACGCAAATTCCCCCTTTAGATATATTGTAACCAACATTAGGATCGGTAGAATTGAATTGTGCTATATACTTAATCTCCGCAGCATCAGCTTCGTCTTTTGTTAAGTTATCTTCGAGTATTTCTGATTTTAGAAATTTTTTATCAATAAAAGACATAGCATCTTTCATTCGTTGATTATGTTGATAACCTGATTCAATTCTTTTTTGAATGGTATGTTTTGTCATACCTATATAAATCATTCCGTCCGGAAATGTATGCTTATATACTTTATAGATACGTTCTTCCATACCCAACCTCATATCATGTGCTTATAATCATAAGCAGTCATTCTTTTAATCTTCTTAATGCTTGATCTTGGTTCTATCTTTCGAAAAGCCTTTTTACATTCTTCTGTACTATCAGCATCATAGTTAGCCATGATCCTTTTGAATCCTTTACTATCCAGGTATTCAATTACATATACATATTCTTCCATGTGTTAATCCTCGTTATATAATTCTACTGATAATCTGTATCTTTCTGCATCTAGGTCAGAAAAGAATCCGTCATCTTCTAGGTTCTTTATTTGTTCATCTGTAAGTTTGTGTTCCTTTTCGTATTCCTTGCATCTATCTATTCTTACATTAGGAACGCCATAAGCTTCCATATTATTTCTACATTCATCTTTATTTTTACAAGTAGTACAGATAGATTTCATTCTCTTTTCTCCTCTCCCGAGTTATAGATAGTTTCTTCTCCTACCTGAATACCAAATGCTTCATGCATATTAAAACCTTTAATTCTTACATTGTACTCGGGCTTATTATCCTTATTAGTAATATATACTCCTGTTACTTCTCCTATTATAAGAACTGTATCTCCTACTTTATGTTCTATTTTCATTTCTGTATCTCCTTTAATTCTGTTCCGCAGTATTCACAATAAACTACATCTATGTAACGTCTGCCACATTCGGGACAAAACATATTATTAGAATTATATTTAGTGTCCATACGCACTAAACCAAAAAACATACCAAGAGCAAGTGAAACAATTATAATAACAATTATCGCAAGTATAAATTTAAAATTCTCCCATTCATAGTTACTCATTCTCTGTCCTCCTCGTCAAACCCTAACCACTCGTTCTCGGATATTACACCTGCGATATATTCCACATCTTCTGTGGTAATTACCTGACCTTTGCTCTGTAAAACAACTATCAGTCTTTTCATATCGTCAGTCATTGTGTATCCCCCTCATACCTGTCCGTCTGTACTTAGGGTGTGCCTCCACTTCTTTCCATTCAATACCTTCCACTTCAACCTTATGCTCTTTGTGTTTTGCAGGGATAGTCTGTAAGATGTTTCCCTTATCGTCCTGTATTACAATCTCATACTTCCGCATTATCATTCTCCTTCAAACACTATCTTAAATCTCTCCATATCGCAGTATTCAAATTGTCCACACTCGTCACAAAGAATTAAACTTCCGTCCTGCAAGATAGCAAATCCTTCCATATCACAGTACATTAGTTTATTCGCCCACTTCTCATGCAAAGCAATTTCATACTCGTTTGCTTCTTTTCCCGTTCTACTATCAATAACAATAAAAGGTCTAGGTTTATTAGTCATGTTTCCTCATCTATCATAGGTTCTGCTATGGAAAAGTAATTTCCTCCAATGCAGTCATACGCCTCATATCCGCTAAAGTAATTCCTGCAATTAAAGAAAAGTACCCAGGGATATTCCTCTCCGCTATTTATCCACGCTACCGCTTCAATTACTGCTTGATCCGATAAATCTGTTCTCTGTGTTACGCTATGTCCATTCCTTACCGTACTGAATTGACCTCGCTGCGTGAGAACTTCTGTAATAGTGTCCGGAAATCTACTGTCCATTACTCTACACAAAATACAAAGTGCTATGTATCTTCTACCCTCTGTACTGTCAGTACATCGGTTACTCTCTGCTTCGGTTACAGAACTGATTAGGATAAATTCATCTAGTTCCATACCTGCCATTTCTGCTCTTTGTTCTATTGATAATGCTTCAATAGGTACATCTTCTTTAAACATAAAGATGTTTATTCCCATTGAAGCAATAGTTAAAAGTACCACTAATTTGTTCATTCTATACCTCCTGTGGTTTGCATCATCTTCTTTATATTACATCTATTGTGGTTTATCGTCAACCACAAAAGAATTATTGTAATGTATCTGTAATAAAGAGATGAAGCAAGATATTGTTTATGTTTTATCTGATTTAACATTCTTCTGATAGCGTTGAGTTACACTTCCCATTACGCCACTTCTACCTTTAGGCTTTGTTTCCTTAAATCTTTTAAGAGTATCAATATCCTTTTGTGTCCATACCTTTTGTCTGCGGACATTTAAGGTTATAGGCTCCGGCAATATCTTGGCGTATTCGTCATCGGGATTTTCTTTCTTAAATCTGTACCAATTATTAATAGTTTGCAAAGATACTCCCACGGCAACACATACTTCTTCTTTTGTAAACATCGGCTTCATTACTCATACCTCCATGATAAATATTATAGTACACGTTTGTTATGTTAGCAAATAGTTAATAAGGGTTGTTTTATCTAATTCAGAACTTCCGTTTATCAGAATATTAGACATTTCTCCTCGCATTTCTACAAGGTGGTGTACTCTTTCATCTATCGTGTCTTTGCACATAAGAGTATAGATAGTGATGTTATGAGTAGCCCCTATTCTATGAAGTCTATCGAGTGCTTGATTCTTTCTTTCCATATTCGTAGGTTCGTCAAGGAAGATGACTACTTCTCCTGCGTATAGATCAATTCCATATCCCATAGCACCGATAGTGCCTATGACAAACTCTACGCTATCATCGTTCTGGAACAACTCTTTATTCTCATAGCGTTCATTATCACTAATATCTCCTGTAATGATTACGCCCTTATGTTTCCTGGATAGTCTTTCATAAGCAGGGTTCACAATTTGAGTCCAAAGAGAGAATATGACAACCTTCTTTCCGTTGCTTACTGCATTATCAACTATCTCTTCCATCCTATCGAACTTCGCAGATACTTTCACATCGGAAAGAATACCCGTATATCCCGTTGCCTGTCTTGCTCTTATAAATTCAGTAAGAGGATTAGCAGACTTCTTTATTCTGTCTATATTCTTAACAAGCGTTCTTTTTTCTCCGTTGTATATTCTTGCCTGTTTACTGCTCATTTCAACATATTCATCAACAAACAGTTTATCCGGAAGATCAAGTGTTTCTTCTTTCAATCTGCGTAACATCATCGTATCGAGAATAGAAGATAATTCGTCAAGATGTTTATAGCCTAATATCTCCTTGCCGTTATATCCTCCCATCTTGCAATAATGATACTTAAACTTCCCGTAAGGATCGTTGTAATATCCAAGCCACCTTAACGACATATAAATATCAAGAGGAGAATTTTCTACAGGAGTTCCGGTTATAGCTATTTGAACAGGGGTATGAAGTTTTAAAATCTGTTTAGCCTGTTCTGTATTGTCATTCTTACAGATACTAAATTCATCTATTGCTATCATTTCTATTTGCCCTGTTTCACATAACTCTTGCAGTTTTTCTGTAATAGGATAACTGTATTTGTCAACAGTCTTAATTCTCCCTCTTATTACCTTTTCTACCTTTTCTCCTGTGGGTATTCTGTATTTAAGAGTTTCAATGTTGGTAATAATAAAACGAGGTAATTCATCTATCCTGTTTAAATCTTCTAACCTCTGTATATTACTTCCGATAGAATTACCTCTTTGTCCGAGAATATAACCCTCTTCATAAGAATGTTTATGTATTTCATTAAGCCAATTCCATTTAAGACCATTCACGCAGCATATAATAAGACAATGCTTTACTTTCCGTATATCAGCGATGCAGATAGTCTGTTGACTTTTTCCAAGTCCCATCTGATCTGCAAGAAGCCACTTATCGTGAGCAAGTCCGTATTCTATCCCTTCAAGTTGATGTTTAAAAGGTTGTAGTTTAAACGAAAAATCCATAACGCCCCCCTTTTTATGTTAATAAAAAAGAGATGGTATTTCTACCATCTCTTTCCCTAAGAAGTACAGTATTGGATTCAAGGGAATCAACTGATTCAATAAGATAATTATAACCTTATCTCTTCATCTGCTCAATAGCTCTACGATAAGATTCTCTTTCCTCTTCGTTACGAGCATTACGCATCATTTCCTCAAGATGTCCTATCATATCTTCTTTCCCATGTCTGCTATAGCCATCGTCATATGAACCACGACTTGTATAACGACCCATAGAATCACGACCTCTGCGATAAGAGCTATCTTCACTATATCTGCCATCTCCGTCACCATCTCTACCACGCCTACCGTCATAAGAAGTGCGGTAAGAGCCGTAAGCATTTGCATAATCCTCTGAATAACCACGAGAGTAATCCCTTGCGTAATCACGAGAATAACCTTCTTGCTCTGCTTTGTGCATAGCATCAACAGTCGTAATATCCTTAATAACATCGACCATCTTATAGATGTTATCGAGGTCAGCAGAAGATATTTCTTCTTTCTTTGAAATAGACTTGAGTTCATCTTCCATTATGTCTTGAATGTCATATAAAGCCTTCATCTTGCAATCCTCCTTCCTTATGCAATTCTTTCAACAGATATTGAAGCGTTACGTCTAACTGTTATCGAGGGAGTAGGTGTTACCGCAGGATCATCTTCTGTACCATCAACATACCTTCCTGAAACTGTCATACAACAGCCACAGGGAATAGTTATGATCGCTACAGTATTGATATGCGTGTAATCTTCTACCGCCGCAGGAGTAACAATGGCTACACTTTCGGGTATCGTAACCCCATCAAGCGTAATACCGAGGGCAATAGGTGTGACCGCTCCACCTGTCGGGATCGCCACATTTGCCTGCATCGTAACTTTGTATCTTGCAAATCTGTTCGGAGTATTACCTTTGAGAATAAGAATCCCAGGGGCAGCAGGAATAACGTGTCCTGCATTGCAAGGAATAGAAACACTATTGAACGGAATAGTACCATTTAACGCAACAGTAGCATCCGCAGTAGTTATATATTCTGCCATAGGTCATTCCTCCTTAATTGTAGAAGCTACCATTGCATCCGCAACCGGAGTTCTGATTGCAAGTGAAGATAGGTGTTCTGCCATAGACCGGAGTTGTCGGAACAGGACAGTTATTCAGCCTGTTGTAAAGCTGATCTACCTCATTCGCAAAGCCCTGTGAGATAAGAGCATTCTGCGCCGTCTGGCTTTCCCTAAAGTTTGCCGCCGTGAGCTGTGTTCTGAGGCTGTCGTTCTCCCTCTTGTAACCGTCAAGTTCAAGCTGGCAAAGCTTATCAAGGATAGCCTGTGTACCATTGCTCTGGCTCTGGATGATGTCTCTTGTGTTATTCGCATCAGCAAATCTTGTAGCAGCACTCTCACTCTGAATGATGTTCTGTGTCTGACAAGTAGCAAGACGCTGATCACAACAGCACTGTGCCAACTGCGATCCAAGAGAATTAAATCCCTGATTCATAGCTGTCTGCATACCAAATGCCGTCTGCATATTAGCTATCTGACGAGCGTTAGCAGAAGATTCAGCGTTAGAGAAACCGTTAGCAAGAGCCATCTGCATATCTCCGCAACAACCGCAAAGTTGTGTAGAAAGACTGCTTATTCCATCTCTAATGCTTGTGATACCGTCATTGAGCATAGCATCTCTGAAACCTGCATTAGTGTTTGTATTAATTCCCTGCTGTCCATTAAGAAGCCAAGGAAATTCATACATTCCGCCTCCGAAGCCACCTCCGAAGCCATTACCCCAACCGCCACCTGCGAACAAGAGCAGTAAGAGAATCCACCAACCATCGTAACCGAATGAGTTACCGAATCCACTACCCATGCCACCATACATAGGTGCTACAGGCATTACCATGTTTTCTGAACCATTTGTCATTGTTTTTCTCCTTTTCTAAAGAATTTTTATTTCTCTATCGTTGCAACTAATAGAAATCGAATTAAATAACTCGTTTATCGAGTTAAGTTCGTTGAATGAGAATTAAAAATACGTTAGAATGAAGATGGTACGGGTGTGTCATCTTCGTACTTTTCTAACTCTCACACCTCGTAGCTATTCGCCCAACCCCCGAAGCTACGAGGTTTATTTCTGTAAATAACTGCAAATAAATGCAAAATAACTTAAAATTTTGCAAAAAATCTGCAAAAAACGCAGTTAAATTTCAAAAATCAACCTTTAAATAAGTTTTGAAACTGCGGATTATTCTTCATCTGCATAACTCTGTTCACTTGTTCTTGTGATACTTGACCACTATTAAGTAAGTGTTGAATAATCTGATTAGGATCATTCATTCCTTGAGGAATATTAAATCTCTGAGATAACATAGCCATAGGATTTTGCTTAAACTGATTAAGTATAGTCATAAAGTTATTGTCATTAGGTTGTATGGGTGCTGCCATAGTTTTCCTCCTTCTGTCGCTTTTGCTGACTATTACTATTCTGTCTTTGCTTTATAGCTTGTGTTATTTCGCTCTTGAACGCATCAAATTCGCTTCTGCTTACATAATCCGTATTCTCTGTCGGTTGAGTTTGAGCAACGCTATTTGAAGGGGCATTTGCTGTACGCTCTTTGTAATCAAAGATACGCAAAGGTTGTGGCATACCGGAATTATCCATAGTTTTTATAAAGAAGATAGGTTCATCTCGATCGAATAACCACATACGCATACCAGGTGCTACGGGATAAGCGTTAGCACTTGCTTCTCCACCTTGAATCCAGGCAAGAGAATTATTCTGTTGCGGTTGCTGAATGTTTTGTTGAACCGGATAACTTATTTGCTGCGGTTGATAGTAGGAATTAAAATAACCATTAGGATAAGCCATAATCAATACTCCTTTTCAAAGTAATAAAGAACTATCTCGTCCCCACTATCCCAAGAATCATAGTAGTTACCATCTATGCAAGTAACAACGTGACTTTGGCAAGTGAGAACATAACTACCTTTAGGGTGTTCATCGGCAAATTGAGCAACTGTAGTACATTTAGGACAAACAGAATCAATCGTCTTTTGAACATATCCATACTTTCTCAAAAACATTCCCCATACGTAATTAGACGATGGCATATCTGCATAAATCAGTCCTTCTGAACACAATCCGAGATATGCTTCTTCCCAATTTTTCCCTGTAGCTTTACTGACTGCTCGTACAGAGCAATCTCCTACACGTTGATTACGAGGATTGTCATTGAAATAAACATAGGGCATATAGTAAACCTCCTATATGTCCTATTTTGTCAAAATATAATGTTCGTTAAAATGAAATATCCGTGTAACTTTCTTGCAATTTAAGATAAATTTACGGGTAATTAAAAACCCTTGTGCGTTCCAGACACAAAGGTTTTAATTAAAAGGAATTAGATATGTTTAAAAAGTTTGGACTCGCATTTTGATACGATATTCTTTATCTGTTTAACCGACATATTCATTTCATCAGCAAGAGGTTCATAACAGATACCATCTATAAGCCTACGCTTGAGTATCTTTCTATCTCGTTCTGAATGAATCCACTCGTCTATCTCGTGTTCTATCTGAGAATTGGTAATATTCTCATAGTTCATCTTCTTCTACGCCTTGTTCCGTTACTACCATTACGGCGTACTCTCGAATTGCTCCTGCGTCTGCGGATCGTTACTGTTTGTGCCATAATCAACATCTCCTGCTCCTACGATATTAACTCCATCTCCGTCTTGAGAAGCCTCTACTTCGATGTAGTCATCACTAACATAGTCATACTGATTCCAAAAATACAACCATGCAGCGTTTGTTGCGATCAAGGCAATAATGAGAAATATTATGATTCTATTACGCCAAAGATCATTTCTCTCGTCTTTTGCCTGCATACGTTCAAAAGCGATACGGCTCATAATGATATTATCATTGTTTTCCATATTTTTACCTCCATTCATGTGAAAGATTTTCCACGTTGCACTTTTAGTTTAACTTACCGGAAGTTCAATATCAACAAATTCTTTGTAAACTAAAACCCTCACGATACGGAATGAGGGTTTTAATGATGATGCGCCACATAAAAAGGAGGTTTATAGTTATGGGTTTGATCCGTATCTTCTCCTAGTTATCCTTTAAGCAGATAGTTCCAGGTCTTTTGTCCGCATATATCATCAATGTTTTGAATGATACCCTTCTTCTGCATTTCAACTTGAACATTATGAACGGCATATCTTACGTTTTTACCAAAATCGCAGTCAACAGTAAGAGGCTTGCCGTTTTCGCCCTTGAAATTCTTTCCATTGAGTATAATTTGAAGTGTACCTACTTCATAACACTTTGAACCTAACTGTAATACAGGCATTTCTACTGTCACGGTCTTAATCTCCTTATCTTCTCTGTATCTTAAAACGTAATCCCAACCTTTTGAAAATTCATAGAATTTACCGACTGCTATTTCCCAACCTGTTTGGTCGCCGTCTTTTCCGTTATAGATACCGCCCTTTTCGTTACAAGACGCTTGTACTATCTGACCATTACCGATAAATATACAAGTATGCTTCTTCTCGTTAAGAAGTACATCTCCTTTTAAAAGTAACATACCTTTTGTGTACTTAATATCTTGAAAGCCACATTTCTTAAAAGCACTACGCATATTTTCTGTATATGACGCACCTGCTTCTTTTACTTTCAGTCCTGCTTCTTCGTATGCTTGGATAACAAGGCTAGAGCAGTCATAATCAACGCCCCAACGTCCTATTTGGTCGTAACCATGAGAATTATCATTAGCAATACCTACTGCCCAATTAACTGCTTTATCAATGATAGTCATGCTTTAGCCTCTCTTTCTTCTCTGCTCTTAACGTATTCACGAACTTCATCTATACGATTAAAAGCGGTCTTGAGGTCACGCTTGATAACTGCTATTTCTTCCCCATGCTCCGCAAGTGTCTTATTCATAGCCTTTATATCTGCTCTTGTTTCGTTTGTAGTAGCACATACTTGGTCTAATTTCATATTAGCCTTAAATATGCCCGACCGCATTTCAGATAACTCTTTCTCATCTTCTTTAATATCAGTCTTACCATTACGCACTTGAGCGAGAATAAAGGTGGTAACACCCACTATCATAGCGATAGCAGAAATACCCGTCTTTATGAGTTCGTTAATGTCTATCTCGTTACTAAGTACCATTTCAGTCCTCTACTTCGGGCAAGCCTGCAAGAGATGTAGCAAGAGAGAGAATAGACGCTAGGGCGGATGCAGAGAGTACATACACCCAATTAACATCTTGAAGCACAACAGAACAACCCACGCCTGCAACAAAGGCTTGAAAAAAAGTCTTAATTGCTCTAACGCCTGCTTTTTCCCACCATTCTTTACTTTTAAGATATTTCATAGTCTTAATCCTCCCTTCACTTAAAGTATAACACGAAGTTATATTTCCTTATACAACACACTCGCAATAAACGCAATTACAGGAACGGCTATCTCGCCTATGGTACGGATAATGTCGTAGGTTTTATTAGTCATTGTGAGTCTCCTTATTTTAACTCGTCAGCGTCAAGTAAAGCCTTAACTGCCTCATACCACCTTGCAGGTACTTCTTCAAGCGTCATTTCTCCTGCCTTTATGCGTCTGTAATATATTTTCGCCATATTACTCACCTCCTACGATAATTCCTGCAAGCTCTGTAAGTGCGGAAAACACATCGTCAAGAGCCACATCATGCCCCTGAACAGATTGGAATATCTCCCAGTCCTCTTTGGCTATTTTCTTTTCCAAGAAGTGCCAATGCGGCTCGATGCGCTCTCCGTCTCCTTCGATGAACTCGAAGTCTTTACGAACTCTTACCCACCTTCTGTCTGTGAACACCACAGAATCGGGTTGATGTTCTCTGTCCGATGTGTCGTATGCGTCATACCAACTTAACATGATGCTTTACCTCCATTTGGTTATGTATTCTTTGCCAATGTGTTGTTGCAATTACCGTCGTAAATCGTGAGAATTTTCGTGCTACGTAAACCCATATATCAAAGTTCCTTTACTATTACCTATAAGAAACGGAAGCCCCGACGTCCCCGTACGCAGAAGACGCAGTGTTGCTCAGAAAAAGATAGAACGCACCGCAAGAAGCCGCATCGTTGTAGCAAGCACCGCCGCGAACCGCGTATCTTTTACCTGTTGTCGTGACATAGAAGTAGTCTTTATATCTTGTCGAAGATGAAGAACTTATTTCCTTATCATAGAATGAGCCGTCCTCATTGAAGTACATCTTCTGAACAAAGTTCTGTGCGGGTGCGGTATCATTCTGCGTAAGGTAATTCGTTCCTTCTGTGTTATAGTCAGAAGCCGCAGAGCCGTCAGCCGTACTCTTTGTCAACTTATATTTCCACACATTATCATCGAGAATAAGTCCACAGAAGCGTCTCATCTGGTTAGACCATTGATTCTCCATGCCGAACACTTTCACACCGTAGTCATTCGTGTTGCTACCCCAGAACATACCCTTTGTGTCCATAGTGCCTGTACCAAGCATAGATGAAACGGCTGAAGTCTGCCTGCACCTACCGTTACCAAACTTACCGCTTGTGTCGAGCGACTTACTTATGAGAATAAGTAAGTAAGACATGACGATGTAATCACAGTAGACTTCCGTGTCCCAACCGCTACCATTCCTCTGTGCCATTGTTCTTTCAACTGTTACGGTCTTACTCTGGCACAAGTCCTTATAGGTCTTGCCACTCAATGAACGGAGAACATCATTCGTTCCGTCATTGACGATAGAGCCGTTGTAAATCGGTGTGTAGAAATGTTCCACAGCATTTCCGTTATCATCGAGATTAGACCATGCGTGATACTGTCCGTCAAGTTTCCTATCAGAGATATAAACCGAAACAGAAGCGTCATCGTTAGCGTCAGGAACTACCTTATACCATATCTTACCCCACTCCATCATGGCGTTTCCGTCATAAGCGTCATTCGCTATATCAGAAGCCGTGCCGTCCTCTTTCTTTGAGTAATCGTTCTTATCGAGGTAGTAATCAACTGTTCCGTCAGATTTCAGCATACAAGGGCGAGGCATGAAGAAAGCATTTTCCCAAGAGCCGTAAACAAACTTGTCATTAGTGTAGTCCATGTAAGCAGGTGTCATGCCTACTGCGTCCTCAAGGTAGGTAACTGCGTCATCTGCGTCCGTCTCGGCACTATCAATATGGAACCCGTAGCATATCTTCTTTCCGTCCACCTGATAGAGAGTGTCGCCTATCTTGAGAGTAGAGAGCGAGGCGGCGGGCGTGCCGTCAGCGTTACCTTCAACGTGTCCACTTATCTTATCGCTTGACCAAGTAAGAGCCGTACTTATAACACTATCATCAATAACAGAAGGCTCGTTAGCCGAAGGCACAAGCACCCAAGACGAGCCGTCAGAAACAAAAGTATCTCCCGCTTTTGCCGTCTGCCCCGCATATGTGCCGTCTGTTATGACGATATACACAAAACCTTCGTTAGAACTTGAAGCTGTAGGTAGAGTTGTTATCGTTCCGCCTGTGCCAAGAGTTCCCTTAAAAATCATAGGCAAGGGAAGTGCGTCTATGCGTTCATTGGCAACTTTGGCTCTCTTTAATGCGGCAACGGCAAGTGCAAATGTTGTATCGTTATCCATACCCTACCTCCTTATAACCAATGCCATGTTCCATCTGAGTCACAAATGCCGACATCGCCATCAACAGTTACGGCTGTGGAGCCAAATCCCAGTTCATAATCTCCCACTGTCAGCTCGTCCGTGACTTCCACCTTTGTGTCAGCGACAACAGTCGCGATCACTTTTCCACTCTCTGCGTTTCTCTGCTGGATTCCTACCATTCTAACTGCCATTTTCTTGATCTCCTTTGTATTTTTAATTTTCTGTTATTTCATAGATTAAGGTCATTGTGTGGTTCAGGTTCTTATCAACGAAATCCACACTGTTCAAGTTATATACTGTTGATACCCATGGGAAGAACGCATCCAGTGAGCAGGTCCAGTTCGCAGCTGCGGGCCTGTTGGAGTCCATCTTCATGATATTCGTTCCATACAGATCACCACTGTGGATGCCCTGAAGCAGATTGCCCTGCACGTGGTAATCGTTCAGATTCGTTCTGTACCACTTATCGTTGTGCCAGTAGAGTGCCGACGTGCCGTTCCTCAGCGCCTTGTAGCGGTCTCCGTTTGGAAGACCTATCCATACTCCGTTCTTATCTGAAGCGATCGGATCGTCACAAACTTCAGTCCATGACGAATCTGAAAGACCACACTGAACGACTTTCAACACGGAATTGACTTCTGCGACTGCATACAGATATGGAACTCCGTTATCGTATTCGATCCACATTCCGTCCTTAACATTCGTGGTAAAATCGACCAGGCTTCCCGCCCAGGTCGGGAATGTCAGCCCGGTGTAAGTCCTCGAATAAGTCGTGACCAGTGTGAAGTCTGATGGATCAATCACATAGTCAACAAGCTGATTGGATCCAACATTCACGAAGATATAGTGAAGCAGATTCCCGACATACACGACTGTCGTGTTCTCGAAAATGTGTCTTTCTGACATAGCATAAGGAATGCCACTCTCCATGCTGATGATGTGAGTGCTTCCGATCTGCTCCCGGATATCGAGGGAAGCACCGGTCAGATGCAGGATCTTCGTGTTGAGTGCATACTCTTCAATCTTGATCTCACCCTCTGTCGTGTCCCCTTCATACCAAACCTTATAACCAATCTCGCGCTCGTAGTCGATGACGGTCAGCTTCATGAGGTCATTTGACATCGCGACAGTTCCGTTTGAAAGAGACTCGTTCGCGAAAGTCATGGGAAGAGTCGGATCGTCTTCATAGTCGAGGTTGCCCGCGACCTTGAAGTGTACTTTTGCCAGATTCGGCCTGGTTAAACACACGGACTCGATATGTCCGTTTCCGTGGGTTTCGTTCCATCTCCACACGAACCTATATCCACCGGTTATCGGACCGGTCATGCCTGAAGAGTTATCAGCTGAACCTCTTCTCAGGTTGTTTCCTGTGTAAGCATCGTTGCCCGCCGTGGCGACGATCTCCGCATCACCGGCGACCATGCCAAAAGTGTCGCCTGCTGTCGGGTTCGCCTTATCAGTGAGGATGCAGCCACCGAACCAGTTCTGCGCAACGGGCATCATCTTCGTTCTATCCATAATGCCGTTGAAGTCGCCTCTTGAGATAGCCTGAGCAACAAATGGAGTGATGGTATTATGGCCCTCGATTCTTTTTATAACGCGGTCTGTTCTCGCGTCGTGCAGTTCAAGTCTAACGTGACCTTTCATTCTTGCTCCTCCTCCGAGGTGTCTTTGATCTTTATATAATTCGCCTTGCCGTCGAATTGATGAAGAGCAACACCGCCGTACCACTCGCCGATTTTTATGTCGTTAATCGGGAAGGAATCCCAATACGAGGTAATATGTTCCCACTCTCCCTCATGTCCTTCCTCCCATTCTTTAGGGACGCCTTGCGGGATTGTGGTGCATATAGAGTTCCAAAAGCCGTGCTCGTCTTGAGTGAATAAGATAAAGCCTCCGTCTTTGTTAAAAGAGACGCGGAGCGGTGTATTTCTCCAATCGCCTTCAAAGCGTCTTGATGCGCCTGAAATCTCCCCGATTGCCCGATGTTTCTCGTCAGAGTCATCGAAATAAATACGACCGAGAATATACACTATCATTCTGTATTTATTCATCGAGAACTCGACAACACGGGTACATTCGTGTGGCTCGACGCCTGGTCCTGACATCGTGATAAACCCGAACGCGTTGTCGTTGTCGTAGTTTTCCGCGTCTGTATCGAGGCTGAACTCGACCAAAAAGGAACGCCCGCGCAAATTGATCGTATCGTATGGATCTTCGCTCGAAAAATCGACATTATACAATTCCATGTCCCACTCTGACGGTGCCGGTGGAAGATTCCTGTTCGGGTATGCTTTGAAAAAAATCATCCTATTATCCTCACTGTTACAACCAGGTCATACGAGAGTTCCGGGAATGTCAGATTGAGGACTCCCGGAACAGCCTGCTCATTAGTCGGATAAACTCCGCGCGGAACTGTGAAATACTCAATGCAGGAACCGTCTTTGATATGAGGATCTTGGAAGAGGAGCGAAGTCTCACCTGCTTCCAAGGTCGCCTGCAACTTTGTAATGCACGAACCGACTATATCTTTTGGAGTCGTGCTATATGAACCATATGCACCGTTGACCAAGTTATCCGTCGCAAGCATCGAGGTCTCGGAATCGAGTGTCCCACTCGGGAGCTGATTAATCTCCACATTTGCCATTATTCATTCCCTCCTGATATAACAATATTGTCACCACCTACTGTGGCGATTCCGTCACCTGATACAGTCGATAGATAGAAAGTTTCCGTGCTCTGCTCTGTGGTGAGTGTCACACTCTCGGTCAGGTCTGAATTGAAGACAGGACCGGAAACGAGAGGCGTGTATTCGTCTGTAAGTGAAAGATATCCATCTTCTCCGCCTGTGGAAGCATCCATCTTCTGTCCCATTAACAGGGCATGAACATCGCCTGCCGCAATAGTCGCGGAACCTGAGTCGATGGAAGCTGCAACCTTGAATCTGTGAACGACTCCCGGAGCGACATTGACGAGCCAGTAGTCTCCCTTGAAGAGATGATATCCGTTCTCTCCATAAGTATTGATAGGTTCATACTCGATCAAACCGCCATCATAGTAGTAATGCAGTTTGACCTTCTGCGTGGTTCCATCAAGAGCTGACAGGATCTTCAGCTCGTGCCACAAGGTTACGGTTGTTTGGTCAGCTGTTGCGAAATAAATCTCATATATCTTCTTTTCTGTATGCGATAGCGAGATAGCATCTGCGTTTATAAACGGGTAATAAGTGATCCCTTGCGACTTGCTGTTCTTCGCATTTGAAGCGATCTGCTTCTCTTCTTTGCTCATTACGGTTGAAGCTGCCGGATTCTCTCCATAGCCTTCGATGACGGTGCAGTCCATCTTGATCGTGTAAGACATGATGACTCCGATAGAATTTGCACCGATGCCGCCCGTGAAGCGAATAACATCGCCAAGGTCATAGGCAGGATTCGGAAGAATCGACACAGAGAACGGTGTCGCGTTGAATGGTTCCAGCGAATCAATGACAGCCTGTCTCTGTCTATCAAGGTCCGCATCCTCACCGTACTGCAAGAATGGGTTCGTGCCGATCTTCATAGTCAGTCCGCCGCTTCTGGTATTGAAGTAGAGCGAAATGGTGTCATCGACCATGTTCTGAACTTCGAGATCTGAATAGAAACTCGTGTAATCGGAGAACGAAGTCGAATATCTCAACTTCGCGGGAATCTCGTCAGTGATGACCGATGTGTCCGGCATCGGCCTGAAGACCAGATATCCGGACCTGTCTATTGTGGCGAAGCATCCAACCGCAGCTGCAAGTTGTGACAGCATATCGCGGTAAGTCATGATGGACGAGCCTCCGACAAGTGTCAGAGTCTCTGTCCCGTTCGGGAGTGCTTCACATTCTGCCTGTGTCATTTCCAGAGTCGCGCTGCATTCAGTGCAGATCAGGGAAAGCAAATCGAATAAGCTCCCCGATGTTGTATTGAATTGAGCAGTCTTATCGAACAGGCTCATATTGTCGTAAGCCACGACTTTGAGTCCTGCATCGCTCCATACTGCCTGTTCTATCGTGAACACTCCAATCGGAATGTATTCGAAGGAACTGTCTTCAAGCTCCACACCGAACGAGATCGTGATGGAGAGTCCTCTCCAAGAGCCTCGGATGTTCATAGTGTTGGCGAATGCTTCCGTGAAAGTCAGGTCTAATTCGCCGACATACACGCCGCCAAGCTCGATCTCTGTTGCGGGGCAAAACTGATTCTTATAGACGAACGAATTGCGAATGATATCGCCATCATCGAAGGACGTGCCTCGGACGGTTCCTGATATCTTATGCGCCCGCGCGTTACTTGCAATCGCGGTCAAATAGTCGTTCGATACGGAATACATATCAGTCCTCCAAGTCTTCCAGTTTGAAGCTCACTTTGTAAAATCGAGTCGTCGCAGTCTCAAGAATCAGGTCAGCGGAATAGTTCGTCATGAAGCAGTGCCATGTGACAACAGCGCCACTCGCTTCATTCCATCGCTTGCAAGTCAGTTTCGAGGCGCGAGAGAGTGCGTCAAGTTTGCCCTTCTCGGTGCCGTCACACTTATAAGCTACGGACAGAGAAGGAATGCCTGTTCTCACCACTGCTCGAAGAGTTGTTCCTGCTTCTGAAGTCTTCAAAGAATCGACGTTCTTGAAGCTCTCCGAATATTTATCATTCGTTAGATCGAGTGTTATATTGTCGAGTTTTAGTGATATTACATTCGCCATGATTAGTTCCCTCTTCTGTATGTCGCGAGCTGGTCAGCTCTGATGAGGATAGTGTCGAGCCTCTCCTGTCCAATATTGACAGGAATGACGATATTTCCGCCTGTCCCGCTCATATCAGTTATCAGCTCCGGTGCAGCCATAGTCGGGAGTGACAGTGTCCTGTTCAGAGTCGCCTCGAGCTCAGGACTGCCATCTTCGATTCCTTCAATAAAGGACCTCACGAGTCCTGCACCGCCGTGGACATCCATGTCCGAGAGAGGCCCCTTTTCGGGAACCGAAAAGTGCAGGTAATCCGATATGCACGAAGCCAAATTGCTCGCTGCGTCGCTTAAATTTCCGAACATCGAGCGGACGCCATCGATCAGGTTCTGAACCATGTCGATGCCCCACTCAAGCGCGTTGGATGCGAGCTGTGGCCCGAGCTGTCCAAACTCTTCAAGCATGGATGTGATGAGTGTCGGGATCTCGGCGAGGATGGTCGGTGTTGCCTGGATGAGACCTTCAACGATTCCGAAGAAGAGGTCCTGTGCCGCAGCGATGATCTCATCAAGGTGTTCCATTAATGTCTCAGTTATCGTGTAGATACACTGAATTACGGCCGGGATAAGTTCAGGAAGTGCGTTGGCAATTCCTTCCGTAACGGCGATGATAATCAAAACTGCCGAATCGATCACGGTTGGTAAATTTTCAATCAAAAATTCGACCAGCCTGACGATGAGGTCTGCCGCCACAGGTGCCAGCTGAGGAAGGACAGCAATTATCCCTTCACAGATGGCGAACAGGACTTCTCCCGCGCCGCTCAGGATGGTCGGTAAATTCGCAATTAAGGCATTTGCCAGAGTTATGATGATCGTTGTCGCGATATTAACCAGTGTTGGAAGATAGGTAGAGATCAGGCTCGTGAGCTGAGGGACGATCGTGTCAAACACGGCTCCCATCTGTGTGATATCGCCGTTTGCCGCAAGGATGCCCTGCGTAAACTGACCGAGTAAGTCAACACCGCTGGTCCCCATCTCTGTGAGGATCGGGAGCAATATCGTGCCAAGTGCATTCTGTGCAGCCTGCATACCTGAATCGAGCTGATGCGTCACATCGTCAAAAGCGCCAAATGCTTCGAGTGTATCTCCATCAAGGATTGCACCCGCTTCCTGCGCTTGCTGTGCGTATTGTGCCATTCCATCAGATCCAACTGCTATGAGACTGTTCAAGTCTTGAGCTGACCGTCCGAAAATTTGCATGGAAAGTGCATCGCGCTGTGTATAGTCATCGACCTGACCGAGTGCGTCAATCAACTCCCAGTAAACAGTCTGCGAGTCTCTCAAGTTACCGTCTGAATCAGTGACCGCAACTCCGAGTGCTGCATAAGCATCGGCGACGGCTCCTGTGCCGTCTGCTGCACTGTTCATGCTTCGAACATTTCGTGCCATGGAAGAAGTCAAGGTCTCTGTTGAAACATCGACTAACTCTGCCGCATACATATACGCTTGAAGGTCTTCAGTGGCGATATGAGTATTCGTGCTCATGGTAAGAACTTCATCGGCATACGCACCGCCCTGTGCCGTGAAATTAGCCAGGGCTGTCGCGCCTTCAGCAAGTCCGCTTGCTATCTGGGAACCGATGGACAGAGCGATGGAACCCGCACCGAGCAAAGCGGAGGAAAACGCATCACCAAAGTCCGCACCGCCTGCCGAGCCCTGCGATGAAAAATCAACACCGGATAACTCGGAAGCGATCGTCTCCTGTGCGCCTTCCATTGATGGCACGATCGTCACATAGGCTCTCGCGAGTTCAATATTCGGCATATCGAATCAGCTCCTTTTCTTGTAGTTCTTTATCCACTCCCGGAGTTCTGACTTCGGGAGAGCACCTTTGCCGATCTTCTTGGTCTTGGTCTTGCCCTCGCTCCAAGGTCGCGGCATAGGTGTTATCTTTGAGGCTTTCTTGTGGCTGAATCCGGCACACAGGTTCGCATTGATCTGTGATAAAACATCGAATATATCTGCCAGAAGTGCGTTCGTCCTCAAAGTAGTAGCCCACAGTGCGGTGTCTTCGTGAGTTGATCGCCAAAGTGCCGAATCAAAGTTATTCGGAAGAGCTTTGACGAACGAAGAGAAAGCTCCCATCGACAGGGAGCTTCCAACTTCGCTTAACTCGATACCGGCTGAGGTTATCAAGTCATATTCAATCGCCTCTTTGTGTCCATTCACGAACTCGCAGAGGCTTGCGATTCCCCCAGGGAGATCCCCTGGAACTTCAGAGCGGCTTCCTGCCATGCGTTGAATAACGCGATCAGGTCTTCCACCGCCCAATCCTTAAATCCTAATCTCTCAAAGACTTCCTTCGGGATGATTGACTCATATATATCAATCAGCTCGTTAAAGACTTTCGAATTTGCTTCGAGTTTCTCTGAATTGCTCCCGTTACCCTTGATGATCTCCGTGAGCTTCGTGATATTCGCGAGCTTGTCATATAAGCCCGTCGGCATCGACGCGCCCATAGGGAGCGAGATTACTTCTTCGTCTATCTCCACATTGAAATAAACTTTCTTCTTCTTCTGGAACTTGAAAACCTCAGCCATTTTTCCGTATCTCCTTAAATCGTCTGTCCGTCATCGCAAACGAGTGTCCAGTTGCCCTGGATGGTAACTTCCCACTCGATTGCTTCGTCATTCTTGAATGTGACATCGCCAAGCTCACTGATGAGACCATTGGATGTGCCAAGAATCTTCATGTCGTCGCCGTCCTTCATTACGAAAAGGAAAGCAGCAGCGGCAGGCTTGGCATCCGTGTCGATCGTGAGGAGCTTGCCATGGTCCGCAGTAGCGGCGGTCTCGGTGACAGAACCGAAGATCGCTGTGAGTGCAGCCTTCGTTGTGTCCATGATCTTAGCTGAAACTGTTGCGGGATCAGCGCCGGGAATAACTCTCTTCGGCTGACCTGCCCAGTTCTTGAGTGTGTCGCTGTCGCGAGGTGTGAAAGTGATACCATCTGCGTCGATATCACCAACTTCTGTCCATGCTGTCAGATCATCACCCGGATATGTGGGGAGAGCTGTGTTAGCAGGTGCAGTGTAAAACATACCGGAAGCATAACCGCCTCCGAGCTGAACTTCATTTGAAGCCATATCGTTTACCTCCTGTTAATAGTTGTTTTCTCTTGATGTGCTACGATTCTTAATCTGGCGGAGCACATAGCCAGGTCAGGCCGAACAGGATCGCTCCCCCATGAGCCTGATGAATTAACTTCGATAAATCGAATCGCTGTTGTTTGGTCTTTTGCCACTTGTTTCAAAACACCGATCGCGTTTCTCAACTGTTCGTCTGCGTCAGCTGGTTCCTTCGCTCTCGAATCAAGAACGATGTCGAATGTGTCGATCGTGTTAGCGTCCGTTCCGCCGACTCTCTGAACTTCGAGAGACGGCACGGTGAACTTTGACGGAAGAGGTCGGCAGTAAATAGTGAAGTAGTCAGATAAAGCCAGTCTGACGATGTTCTCGATATCAATACTTCGTAATATTTCCATATCAATACACCGCCTGACTCAATACTTTGTCTTCCGCTTCAGCCTGTGCGCTTGCCTCGTCTGTGGTTCCTGCGAACGCGATGTAACGAGTCCCCGCCTTGACTGAGTGTGCCTGGAAACTATCAAGACCGCTTGCCGAATTTGCCCGTTCCGCGATCATGGTCGCCTTTTCAGTGACCAGCTGTTCCACTTCGGGAGAGTTAAGGAGCTGACGGAAGCCGTCTGAATTGAAGACTAATCTCACACTCATAGATCATCCCTCCCATCTCATCAAGTTGAGCTGGATGTGGGAACAGCGCATCGTGCCTGTCCAGATCCTCGGTTTTCCATTGATCTCGTAGGTGTTACCATCGAACTCGATGTGATCTCCGGCTTTAACATCCGAGTCATCAGGGAGATAGGCTGTCCATCCGTCAGATATACCGAGGATGCGCCCATCCTGCGACAAGGAAGTTGATGCCGGCTGAACAGAACAACCATGAATGTCAAAAGGTTCTTCGGTGTTTTCCCAATCAGGGACCAAAGAACCTCTCACATCCTTATATTTCGGTCTGATGACCGTTATTGTCTGATTAGCAAAAGAAGGAAGCATATCAATGACACTCCCTTCTCTCTTTCATTAAACTCAATGCGCTTATCTGCTGTCTTCTAAGACCAAGTGTCTTCAGATCGGAAGGCCAGAGTTTTATTGAACCACTTGAGTTGGGAAGGCTGAACGACTGCGACACACCGCCCGCCGCTTCACTGTATGAAGTTGCGGGAAGTTGTGTGCCGGGAGTGTTCAACTCTCTCATAACCACGTCACAAACTACACCCTTCGCCACATCTGACAGGTCGGGATCGGCAGTGATCATCTGATCGAAGTCTCTTCCGACCTTCTTGGCTTCAACACGAATCAGCGAACTGATGACAGGGATGAGCGCATTTGCTCTGTCCTGCTCCGCTTGCGTCAGAGGTCTTTTGAGACTCTGTATATCCGCAACAGTTGCATAGTTTGTTCCCATAGTTCACCTCTTATTTCTTCGTTGTTCTTCTTCTCTTTTTAGGCGCTTCGATCACTTCTTCTGTGGGGACTGTGGAAATAGCGGCAGACTTTTCAGCCTTGCCGCCTATCTTCTCCCAGTTCTTTCCGTTTAACTCGGAAGCCACATCAATGATCGCGCCCGTGACTTTGTTTCGATAGCGCATGATCATTCCGCTCCTTACTCTTCGATTCTTGCGAATGCTGCACCATCGAGGATAGCCCAACCAATCCATGCCTCTGTTCTGAGGTAAACCTGGTTGTAACCCTTGAGGTCCTTGCCGGAGTTGTCAGGATCACCGTACTCGATAACCTCGAGGTTGATGGACTCTGCATAGCCCCACTTGAATGCGTTCTCAAAGTCACCGCAATATGCGTGCTTACCGGTAACTGCGGAAACTGTGCTGTTTACAGAGGAAGGAACGCCCTTGATGGACTCAGGCTGTCCGCCCCACTGAAGCTCAGGATACTGAGATACGCCATTGACCTTGAGGCCTGCGAGAGCCTGTGCGAATGTCTTGTCGATTGCGATACCGTTGAGGTCGTAATCACCAAGAGCTGCAACTGCTGTCTCGACATTTCCTTCCGGATCAGGTGAGAGCGGGTTGTAAGTAATATCATTTACATCTGTGTTCGTGTCGAATGAGTTTGTTCCGATTGCTGTCGCAGCAGAACCAGTTGCGGGATTAACACCATGGAAAGCCATGATATCAAGACCACGAGCGACCTTCTTTGCGAAGCCCTCATTGAATGCTCTGAGATACTCGAGCTGCTTCTCCTCGGAGCAACGAACGAACTCATCAGATACTCTCTGGCCATACTCGATCTTGAGAGGAACCATTCTGATAACACTGTTTCCGCCTGTGTGCTCACCCTTTGCAGCTCCTTCGGCTACGAGATTGACTTCTCCATCGAGAGAAAAGGTCATGATGTCTGTACCGCTGAATGCGATAGGTGTCTGCTTTGCGAGCTTCGCGATGGAAGACTTGCCCTGTGCTGCTACGAATACTTCCCTTACCAACTCAGAAGGGAAACCTGCTGATGTGAAAGCCATAATTCTTTCTCCTTTATTAATTAGTTTTTATTGCGCCAAGAAGGGACTTCATCGCCGTTTTTGCCGGATCAGTCGATTCTCCGCTTTCTGTTGATTTTGTCGGTGCGAGAACGGTTCCCGCTCCAACGAGCTTCTTCAAGGACTCCGCGTCAGCTCGGATGGACTCTTCATCTTCTCCGCTGATTCTGGAAATCCAGTCATAAGACAACCCGACCTCATGAGCGATCCGGCTCTTCAACGATGTCGTCTCGTATGTTTTTACTTTCGCTGTGAGATCTGCGATCGTCTGCTCATCGTTCTTGTGAGCTTCCTTGTAATCACTAAATGCCTTGTTAGCCTCTTCGATTCCCTTCTGATGGTCTTCCGGAGAGATCCATCCTTTGAACCTGTTTTCAGCGGACTCCCGCTCGCGCTTCAGGCGATTCGTGATGATCTTGTCGAGCTCTTCCTGTGTCTCGATGGGCTTGAATTCTTCTGACATAATTTTGTCCTTTCCCCGATTTTGTCCGTTCGGTAACGTGAATTTATTAATAACTAACGCGCTGCTTCTTGACTTCTTTGTAAGTCGAACAGGCGTGAGTTGCTAATACACAAGACTCGATGAGTGCCACTTCAATGTCATCATCTAAAGTCTTGTAACCGTAACCGCCACCCGAGCCAATCGCACGGTGCTGACAGTTTGTGACTGATTGCCTCAATCCTGGCTGTCCACAGTGACATATCGTCTTCTTTGTGATGGCTGTTTCGAAGTCTGAGGATGCTTGAACAACTTCCTTAACCTTGCAAGCGTTCACGCCCTTGAGCTTTTGCTTTTGACACTCTTTGATAAATGTCTCGAGCCCGGAAGCACCGTCAACCAAGACCGTCTTCACGTTACACTTAATCAAGAAGTTGATTATCCAGTCATTTCCTTCGCGCTGGTTCCTGCAATCAATCGCTTCAACGAATATCCGGTCATCGTCGGTCTTGACCGCAACTGACAGACAGGCATTCATTCCATCGCAACCGAATTTGACACCTGCACAAAGAGGAGCCTTGATCTTCGGCTTCTCCACTTTGCACGCGTCCCACTCAGGTGCGCTTATCGCGGACTGCTGATTGTATTGGATCCATAAACCTAAGCGCTGGATGTTGAAGTCGATATCATCGCCGTTGATCTCGTCTCGAATGGTCCTCTCCGTCAGGATGGTTCCAAGAGACGGGTTCGTCAGATACCATGCTTCTTTGTCGTTGACATCCGTCTTATGATCGACTGACCACTCCGCCCACCCTGCGTTGATCTTGTTGCCCTGAATGGTGTCGTCGCGATAGTCACGGAAAACATCACCGCCGGACACCGCTGTCGGAGGCGTTCCACACATGATGGTCTGCGGGTTCTTCGATGATGATGTGACGTAGTTTAGAGCCGTCTGCTGCGCCTTGGTGTATTCCTGCGCCTCGTCGATTATAAGAAGATCGTAACCGGAACCAAGAGCGCCTGATGAGGTTCGTGTTCTGAAGTCTACACAGCCACCCGTTGACAAAATCTCGATTCGCTCTCGACCGATAGCCTTATAAGTAACTATCTCTACTCCGATCGCCTCGAGTCTTGCCTTCAGACGTTCCCACGCGATGTGGGCCGTGTCCGTCAGGTGCGCTGTGTGCAGGATGTGTTCTCCTGTGAACAGCCCCCAGATCTCGCGCATGGTCAGGTCTTCCGTCTTGCCATTTCGTCGTGGGACGGAATAACCGAACTTCGTGTGAACCCATAGGCCATCTTCAGTCGTGGCCATGATGTCATTAATCAATAACGCCTGCCATTCTTGACAGACGTTATTGCTCATATCGTATAACTGGACTGCTTCATCCCCGTATGACTTCTCATACGGCAATATGACAGATAAAGTCGGGATCTGATTCCCGACTTTAGTCATCTTTGATCTTTACCTCCTGTGGCTTGTCTCTCGAATGTAATTTCATAGTTACACACTCCTGCTTGCTCTCGCCCTTGCGAGCCTCTCGGCTGCTTCTGCGAGCTGTCGCCTTTGTTCGTCCGTCAAGTTACGTTCTGCATTACTCAATCGCCTGATTTCCGAAGACGGAGCAGACTGTGTCCGCCGCGTCTGGTCGGCAGGCTCAACAAATTGAGTGCGGACCTGATTATTAACTCGCTCCGTGTAACGCGAGCCGTTGCGCTCCGTCACGAAGTCGATAGTGCAACGACAGTTCTCGTGTCTTCTCCAAACATCGTTACCCGTTCCCCGGACTTCGTCATAGTTATATGTCCCGGCAACCTCACGACACCAAGCGCAAGCCTTAAACTCTGCCACGCGAATGACTTTCGACTCGATACCGACTCGACTCATCACACTCGCGTTGCTTCTTATTGATTCATCGACTACGTTTTGCGAAAAATTCGCAATTTGGTCGTAAAAAGTGTCTTCTATATTGGTGAATTCGGGATTTTCGCGTAATTCTTCGACCATTCCGTAACAGCGGTCCTTGTCAAACCTCGGTTCCACATACCGCATCCCGAGCTCTGCGTCAGCATTCATGTTTTCTTGAACTGTCCGGCAGGCTTCAGATACGATTGCATGGTCAAGACCGAGTGACTTCGGAAGAAGGTTCTCAATATCCCAGTCTGCTATGCTCGTTTCCGGCGCATACTCTCTCAGGACACGAGCAAGACATTCACCCACCCGTGCCGCATAAGCCGAAGCGGTCGAATATGTCCCGCGTCCTGAATTAATGAGCGCCAGAAGGTTTTGAGCTCTCGTATCTTCCGCGAGCGCATCCAGGAACGGACCTTTGATGTCTTCGTAAGTAACCATCACTCAATACCCGTCAGCCTTCTCATCCTCGATTCGTCAATATAATCGGGGATGGCAAGATTCAACTTCTGGACTCCATCACCGATGGCGCTAAGCATCTGCGCGTCAGGCTCGAACGTGGGTTTCCACATCATCTGCGTTTCGAAGATGACTTCGCGTCTGTAGTCTTCGTTGTCTCTCATGCAAGCGCCAATATAGCCGACATTCTTGAAGCCGACCGAGAAACATCTCTGTGCCTTGCTTGCTGCAAGCCTCAGATTCTCGTGTGCCGCCTTGATTGCTTCTGCGCTTGACGGATTACTCGTGACGAATCCCAGATCATCAAGAGTCAGTCCCGTTTCTCCTGCGAATAATGAAGCCGTCGCCTTCAGCTGTTCAACGTGGGGAGCCATCGAAGATGCTTGGAACTGTCCGAGTGTCGGCTTGTCTCCATCCTCATCCTTCGAGAATGTCAGCATCGCCGACATTGTCGCCTGCCATTTATCCATAACGTCCGCATCAGGACTCACGCCCGTCACGTACTTCTGCGGGAATGAATAGAACTCTGACGAGATTTCCATTCTCTTCACCGTTCTCATCGCGCTTGCTGAGTATTCCATACAAGCACGAGAAATTCTCGAATGACCGAACGGTCTTTTCGCGTCAGGTCTGTATATGATCGGGACCAGTGAGCAATATCTGGACTTGAATTCTTCGACCAGAACGGGATCAGTCTCGTCCTTCTCGTAATACTCAACACGGCCCGGTGTGAAGTACGCCCACCTTGTCGGAACATCCTGATCGTCTCTCTCCAAAACTGCATACCCTTCAAGGAGCAGCTTCGTGAAGTCGTCGATGATACCCGTTGCGTTGGATCCATCAATGATATTGAACCGCATTTTCGTCTCTTCTTTGAACTTCTCGCCTCGTGTAATATGCACGAACGCGCATGAAGTTATGAGTGAAGACAGGATTGCATCATCAAAGAAGATGTCAGGATTGTTCAAGTTAAACATCTCCTGCATCATGAAAATATCGTTCTCAAAACTGTCAAACTGGAGACGATCGGCAAGGTTATCAACGGCCTTGGTACACCATCCATTGACCACTTCGAACCAACGAAGACCTTCCGGAGTTGAAATTCCAAGGTCGTGAGCAGTCTGCTTCTGCTCATAATATCTATAACGGAGAAGGACTCTCCTTCTCTTGAGTTCCAGCTTTTTAGCCAGATAAGTCATCCCCTTCATTATTTCCCACTCCTAATCTTTTTGATGATATCGTCAGCACTTGGACGGTCTTCTGACACGGACGCACCGGCTGCATCCATTATCTTTTGCATTGTCTGGATTGCTTGTATTCGCACCGCCGGAGAGGTCTCCAAGTCGTCTCGAATAGCGATCAATGTCTGAATGTTCAATTCAGTTTCTTTGTCGAGCTTAATCATTGTCTTCCCTCCCGGGGTTTTATAAGGCAATATGTCACA